>RCNJ01000002.1_pt1 | contig 283633 bp, 266 predicted proteins | sample 2041171 | NCBI WGS metagenome assembly RCNJ01 (sample SAMN09708213, study PRJNA481090) | feces metagenome | biome: feces | host: Pygoscelis adeliae | place: Antarctica: Rookery Lake | collected 2010-03-01 | reverse complement strand
AGGTACAGGGATTGAGTGTGTTAAAGATCTGATGCATGAATCGACAATTTACCGTCGTCTCCTTCCTGTTCAGGGGAAGTGCGTGCCTGTACACCTAGGAGATACGAAAGTGGACAGCATACTATACTACGCAGGAGCCGTTCGTATTGTCTATATGATGTTTCTAAGCTTTGGAGGATTCCAATTACGATCTCCAATCTCACAAACTCTCGCTGACAACGCCATCTGCGGTCTGCATGCCATACATCAGCTGGGAGTATTGCAGGGTGATTCGGAAGCCCGTAACATTCTCGTCCACCCGGATCGACCAGGGATTACCTGGATTGATTTTGAACGAGCCGAGTTTGTTCGTCCACGAGCGGTACTGGGCATTATATCTCCAAATCGGAAACGGAAGCTTGGCCGTTCTCAAGAGGAGGGAAAGTGTCAGTATGGAAAGGACAGCAAGAAGACGCCTGCAGCAGAGATACGTCAAGCTAGGACGGAGCTAGCGAGAATGGTGGTGAAGCAGGGAGTAGTTACTTCTACAGATGCCGCACTCACTCGGCTTGGAACGCGTATGAGGAGCGGAAGAAGTCTGATAGCAGGATGAACTCGCTCCGGAAGTCGTCACTGATGAGCCTCGTCACCGGTGTTTCCGTACGACAGTGCTGACTCAGCTCACGAGTTCAATAGACACAAATCACGAGTTCGACGCAGGAAGCCACCTCCCATTCGACGTCAATTCCGGATGTGAATAATGCGGCGAGATCCAGTGGATACAATGGTCGGGAGCTTCGATTTGCGCTTCGATGGTTGTTGGGTCGAACGAGGGTTACTGGATAGTACTAAGAGTGCTCACGTGATGACCAGGGACGCAAGGTTTTGGACAATCGAATCCACTTAGCGCCTCAAAACTCAGGCTAAGTGACCGGATCGTTTTGTCATCAGCCTTCGATCAATATCACGCGACAAAAACGCATCGTTGGTAGCACGTGGCCAGCAAGTTGCACAGCGATACTCATCCAACCTGAAATGCAGCAACTAGCACAGTGCAACAGACACTGCAACGTACACTCGAGAGGCATACAAGATTGTTAGAGCATTTGCGTTCTCGGCGGATGGTTCGAAGCTGGCGTCGGCTTGACAGGAGTTAGCTAAACTAGCAAAGTTCCCAGGGTTACGAGCGTCATGGTAACGTCTTGATAATTTACGTAGCACAAGGGAATTAATGGAAGAAAATCGCTCGTACAGTTAACAGATAATTCTATTCATCATCAGATTCAAAGTCTCTGTCCTTCAACTCGTTGCAATAACGCACTTGAAGCGATCCGATGCTCCTGACCGGAAAAGCCCGGATAAAAGCCCGATGAATCTTTTTCCACGGCAAGCCCTTCTTCTTAAGGCGCATCAGCAAGTTGTCTTCTTGCTCCGTATATTGGAGGCGCCCGCGCTTTCTCTGCTTCTGTAGAGCGGGACTTGACCTCTTTGCATGAGATGTGCAAACCCCTGGATGAGCTGATTTTCCAGCTACTTCCTCGCTAGACGTGGAATCCGATATGTGTAGACCAATTGATGGTCTGAAGGAATCTGGAAGATCTAGCAGCCTAAACTCTAGGTTGCAAGTAGTCTCTCGTCCAATCCTCACACACTTGAGAAAGCCCTGAAGAGGATATTCTTGGTAGTCCGCGCCTAGAATTGACTCCGCATCGTCTGGTGAACTCCGAGAAACTGTAGAACCTCGAGTAGTGCAGGTCTGGGCTATAGTGGATGAACGCGTGTGGACCTTCTTGCTCGTGGCGGTTTCAGTCGCGTCAGAATCTATGCGGCGCCGCTTGCGTAGTCTTGGAGGCCGCACGTCCTCGTCCTCATCCTCCTCATCCTCATTATCCTCATTTTCCTTATGATATGGTTTGACGCTGTGTTGGCGGACTGGTGAGAGACGGGCCTCAACTATGGTCTCGTCCTCCAGCCGTTGGTGCTGAGGGCTTTCCTTTGTTTGCTGGTAGTAGCTGATCGGGCCCATATCCTCGCCGCTGGTCGCCTCTATGTCGTCCTCGTCTTCGTCTTCTTGCTCTTTTTGTTGGCAGTGCTGATGTTCAATCGTCTTTTCCCACAATCGTTCTTCGCTCGAAATACCTCGAACGTCTGTATTATCTTGACCTTCCTGGTCCATCTGATTGTATTGGGAGTGAGCTGCGCTTAAAGGCAGCGATGCCACCGCTTCTGCAGAAGTTTGTCGCAGTTCATTCTCGATGTCGCAGACGGTGCCACGGTCGCACGATCCACCAGCCCTCTCGCGTAGTGGAGAAGGCCTCACTTCGTCGACTATGGCCTTCTCGACACCCAGGTGAATTTGATCCTGACCCGTTGTCTCAGCTAGCTCAGAGCTATTTAAAGAAGGTCGTCGAACCTGAACAGGGAATGTCGAGTCCAGCTTTGCTAATGACGGTCGTTGTTGTTCATCCGAATCTTGAGGAGTGGAAGGGCCAAATAGGCTGCTGGTGGTCGAGGCAGTATCTTGAGTGGCCAGTCCACACTCGCTCGCGTCTTGGTCCTCAATGCTGGCAAGGAGATCGCTCGAGGCAACTCCAGCAGCAGCTTCGTCGTCGCTTTCGTCGTCGCTTTCATCTTCGATGATTAAAGGCTCTTCTGCGTGGAATTAGTAAGGTGTATGCGCATACAAAAGCGAGCTAAGAAGCCTACTTTGAGTATTGCCTGGCACATAGGCCGAGTTCGGGGTTGCGGCATCAGTAAGCAGACGGCCCTCGTCGATCAGTTGGCGCCTCGAGATATGGAGGGGCTGGTGGTTTTGATGTGGCACCTGAGCGATGTCTTTGTTTTGAGGAGGGCGGAGCAGCTCTTCAAGTGATGGAAGAGAGTCATCTAACGAGTAGTTATCTTGAACATCCTCCGCTGACATTGCAGGTGGCGATCTGCTGGGTTGTAGAGGCAGTCGGTGCTTGTTCGACACCGACTTCGTCAGCTGAGCGTGTGAGGCCATTAAGGCGGGTTTGGGGTTGGGGTTATAAAATTCAGCGCAGTTCATGTTCACAGTAGCCATGCTGACACAGAGTAGGACATGAGTGAGTGGGAGAATGGATTTTAGAACGAGACTCTCAAGCGGAATGAAGGAGTTATATAGATTCGGACGGTCGCTTCGCTGTTGACTCGCTAGAAATTGCGAGCCCCTCTTGCTTCCCTGCTAAAGATGCAGCCTTCACTCCAAGCCGGCCTTCACGCTCCGTGTGTCCCCTCATCCTTTTCCGTGCTCTGCAGCCAGGCAGTGAACTTTCCGCCACATGCTTGACCCCGATTCTACCTACCAGACATATGCATCAAAGAGAGGCAAAACACATCGTATTCCGAGGCATTCTGGTGATTGGGCTGTTGCAAATTGAGCGGTCTCAAGAGCGGGGTCTCAGATCCAGCTGAAAGTGTAGCGCTGCGGTCGGCCCCTCTGCTGCCAAAAGGAGAAATCATGTCCGGACTATGCGTGCTGTGAAGGCGATCGCTTTGAAAGCCTAGGTCAGACGACTCTACCAGATTGCAATAGTTGTCCACTCCCCATATCCATTTATCCGCAATCCCGGTAGTACTCCCGTATCAGCACCTCGGATTGAAGGTGAATCGCAGCCTCCAACGCATGGATGGTCGCGGCCGCGATGGCCTTCGAGAGAGATCTCCACCTTCCATCTCCAGGATGTGAGTACAGGCCCCCAAGAAGCTAGGCTCGCAAACAGAAATCGGCCCTTCTCTCGGAGATCAGCCTAGACTGAGGCAGACGTCGCTGCTCAGTGCATGTAACTCGCAATGTCGCAAAAGGTGCCGCGCGGCGGTCTACGCAAGGGCCGGCCACGTCACCGCGAGGCATTTTTGCGATTGGCTAGGTCGTCGCGCAAGGCACTCTCGAGACAGATTGCGCATGCCACAGTCGCAAGAGGCTTCAGATGTGCGCGGCGGCGAGGAAGGACGCAAGAGAGGCAGGTCGAGCGGAACGCAGCTCAGCTCGTTCTCGCATCTGGGCCGATCCGACGACCAGACGTCAATGCTTAAAGGACTCTTTTGCCGTCGCGAAGAGCTCGGTAGCATAAAAGGCGCGGTTATCGAAGGGCCGAAATCGATGTTGTGGTTCTGCGAAGCGTTTCATGTGCCACTGCGGGTTTTCAGCTGCGGCGAGGCCGAGCCGGGGGATCCGTTGGGCGGAGCCATCATGCAGTGTGGAGGGGGCGCAGTGGCCAAGCGTCGCACGATGAGCGCAGCAGTTGCGAGAATGTTGGGAGGGAGGAGCGACGGTGGAGAGGGACAGAGTCGGAGGGAGGGAGTGGCCTCTTTTATAGAAGTTGAAAGCGGCGGCAGGCCCGTGCACGCACCTTCCCCGATCGGGCGGGCGCCAAACCCCGCGCGGCATACCTCGCGACTGAGATTATATTTTATATAGCTATCTACTATATCAAAAGAGAAAAACACCAGTTCCTGGGTTGACGTTGATGGACGAACCTGATCGGGCTTAGTGACATGTGCAGCCTATCCTTGTAAACCAATGGTAGAGGTTACCGCCGGCCGCCTTCAGTGTGCCGCTCCGGCGCCGGTGAGAGTTCGAGCACAAGACTCGTACTTCGGCCTTTCCGTACGAGAATACAAAACACTCCAAGGCTCTGTTAACCAGTTTATCTAGCCAAAGCTGCCAGATTTGCCGCCGGGCAGCTCAGCTCTCGCTCTAAGCCTTGGCAATATTGGCTGTTGTGAAGCAATCACGTAATAGCGTCAGGCACACCCGGCTGTCAAGTCTTAGCATGACAAGGATTGAAAGGAGACCCTGGCAGTGACAGCGATGATCACTGAAAATCACGCATGTCAGTGGATTGAGTGGCCTGAAACCTCAATGTCTGTCCACTGAACTGCTTCATGGCCGAAGTCCTCAAAGCGCTTCCCAATAGAGCGGGTCAATATCGGCTGTTTCTTGGCCATGTGCAGCCGCCAGATCCCAGCTGAATGAAGTGGACTTCCCAAGACGACATCCTGCAGACGACACAAGATCTCTTCTCTGGAAAGGGGGACGAGACGGAACATCACCATGGCCATGTGATCGCACAACGCTCTTTTAACAATATACTTTGGAATAGACATCCGCCATTCTTTATAACACACGCTCTTTTGGACACCACACAAACAACGAGTTGGTGTGAGGAGTGAGGAGTGGAGAAGCAATTACACACACAGACCACGACGACGGTGGATACATTCATTTCAACCTTTACATCCTTCGATCTTGGACGAAGGAGGAGCTACAGTATATAGGAAACATATTTCCGCCGTAATACCAAGCAGTCGACGCAGCCATGAAGCTCAAGGAAACAAAATCGGCCATCGGCGCCGCCTTTCTCTTTTTCGCTACTATAGATGCCTTGCATACTGAGCATGGCAACCTGCCGTCAGCTGTGGTGGACGAGAGGCATAATCATCGTTATGGTGTTAGAGACGTGGAGGCCGCAGTAGTGGAGGAGAGGCATAATCATCGGTATGGCGTGAGGGATGCCGAGGTAGAGCTGGGAGAGAGGCATAACCATCGCTACGGAGTCAGAGACGAGACGAGCGTTCTCGAGGACAGACACAACCACTGTTATGGAGTCAGAGATGATGAGGCCAACGTCCTTGAGGGTAGACATAACCATGGCTACGGAGTCAGAGACGAGACGAGCGTTCTCGTGGATAGGCACAACCACCGCTACGGCGTCCGCTCCACTCACACCAGAGACCTACAAGAAGACATCCTCGGGCGCCGTCACAACCACCGTTACGGCGTACGCCACGCTCACGCCACGACCAATCTCTCACCCCGCGACGTCTCCAAGTCATCGAAATTATCCAAGCGCGGACGGCAGACATGCGCATTTCCAACCGGCGCCGGCCTCGTCACCGTCAACCCAGGAGGACAGAATGCCGGCTGGGCAATGTCTCCCGACGAGCCATGCACAGCAGGGAAGTACTGCCCTTACGCTTGTCCGCCTGGGGAGCTGATGGCGCAGTGGGATCCTGATGCTACGAGCTACAGCTATCCGCAGTCGATGGTAAGTCCGGTCAAATTCCATCCTCGTAATCTGTCACTAACGAAAACAGAATGGCGGTTTATACTGCAACGACAATGGCGAAGTGGAAAAACCGTTCCCCAACAAACCATACTGCTACCCCGGCACCGGCAGCATTGCAGCCGTGAACAAGTGCGGTAGCAGCGTCGCCTTCTGCCAAACCGTCCTCCCAGGCAACGAAGCCATGCTCATCTCCACCTCCGTCAGCTCCTCCGCCGTCTTGGCTGTGCCGGGCACGGAGTACTGGGCCGAGACAGCGGCGCATTATTATATCAATCCACCCGGAGTTTCTACTACAGAAGGATGTATTTGGGGAGATGGAAGTAAGCCTGTCGGGAACTGGAGTCCGTATGTGGCGGGCGCGAATACGGATGGGAGCGGGAATACGTTTGTGAAGGTGGCTTGGAACCCCATTTATACTGGGGAGAGCACCTTCTCGAATGATAAGCCGAGCTTCGGTGTCAGAGTGACGTGTGACGGTGGAGGATGTAATGGACTTCCGTGCTCGATTGACCCAAGTAAGCATGAGGTGAATGGCGTTGAGAGTGGAAACTCTGCTACGGGCGCAAACTCTGCTACGGGCGCAGGAGGGGGGAACTTTTGCGTCGTCACCGTGAGCAAGGGCTCCCAGGCTAAGATTGAGACTTTTGACGTTGGTGGCTCATCCTCAGGCGGTTCCAAGGATGAAGAGAAGGAGGAAAAGAAGGAGGAAAAGAAGGAGGAAAAGAAAGAGCAAAAGAAGGAGGAGAAGGTCGAAGAGCCTGAGGAGAAGCCTGAGCCCGAGCCAACCCCTACACCAACACCCACCCCTCAGCCGACACCAAAGCCGACTCCAACGCCTAAGCCGGAGCCATCTACTACCGAGGTGATCGAGGAGACGACCTCGGAGGAGACCAGCACCACCGAGAAGCCGACGAGCACGAAAGAAAAGGTCTCTACCACTCTTACATCTTCGAAAGTCTACCAGTCTGCGGCGCCACATATGCTTGCTGAAGTCGACTCCAACTTCACAGATTATTCGGAGTCGGAGAAGAAGTTCGCGAAGGCTGCGATGGAGGATAGCGAGGTCAAGACCAACGGCACTACCAGCGACGACTCTAGCTCCAACAGCTCCTCCAGTGCTACGCACAAAGACGAGAAGCTGAGTCAGACGAGTTCGGCGCTTGCTGCTGAGAATAGTACTGGTGTAGCATCCGGGCTCACTGTTCAGCACGGATTGTCCATTGCAGTCGCTGCGGTGTTTGGTGCTCTTAGCTTTTTGTTGTAAGAGCTTTACCATTTACGGGCGTTTTAGGGATGCGATTTCTGCCACTAATTTTCATTCATTTTTATATACCGGCAAATGCCATGCCATATATATACTTTCACTGTACATACTGTTAGATTTAGACGAGAGACAACTACCGCCGTTGCTACGGCTTATTGCTTTTTCAAGCGGAGGATGTTATAGAGCGAGAGAATGTATCAGAGGACTATGGAGGGAAAGACGATTTAGACGATAGATGCCTGGGGGTTTGGTGCGAATGAAGCTTTATTTCTATCCTTTATCTTTAAACGGTTCTCCAAGAAACTAAGAACCGAAATCACCCATCTGTCACTCGACGGCTGGGGCTTTGCAGATTGCCAGTTTGTGTATGCGTAAAATTGATGGTTGAGAGATGATGAGAATAGGTGAACTCGAGTCGAGGTTAAGTTGAGGTGAGGTTGCTTAGCGCAAAGCTTAGCTCCAGCTTCCTAAAGCTCAATCCAGTGCCAGCTTTCAATAACTGAAAACCCCACGGTACCGGCACAACGACATCACTTCGGCACGAGATTCTGATACGCGTGCTTCAGAAATACAGAATCTCAAGTCGGCGACCACGAAGCAAATACAACGCCTGCCGATAACAGTATTCCAAATGGCCTCACAAAATAATACCTTGTCCCTTCTCGATCTACCTCTGGAGATCCACTTCATCATATTCCACCATATCAGGCCGCCAGGATGTATCTAGCGTTACCGTCCGCCTCCTCAACCGTTACTTCCACAACCTCATCTCGCCACTCACCATGAACCAATTACTAGACTTTGAGCAGGGGAAGTTCTGGCGCCAAGATCACATTGGAAAACAAGAAGAAATTTATTTCGCCTGCGGTGGCTGTCTCCAGCTCGCCACTCTAACAACTTCGGATTAGTGAGGGTAAATCAACACAACCCTCCGCCACCCTGCAAAACGGAGGACGAGGAATGGGAAACGGGTCGTGCCTCGAGATGCTGTAAAAATGCGCTTCGACCTTCGCCGGGGCCCCATCGCCTGGAGTTGGGGGATAGGGGGTTTGATTGGGGGAAGGGAGAGTGTCCGAGGTGTTCGTGCTGTGGGTGCTTGAGGAGATGGAGCTCGATGCTGTCAATGTTGGGCTGATTGCGTGTCGGAAGTGCGAGATTCGGCATGAAGCATGGGAATGCGATTGCGGGGAAAGAGTGGCGGCGGGGAGACAGGAGGCATGAGAGAGATCTTACGAGTGTTTTGTCGAGATGCTGTTTATGGATGATAAGTTTGAAAGCATAAAGGCGCTGGAAAACATTCCGTGGAGGAGCTCCTTAGCAGCCACTTAGTTGATGCAAGAGTGACCTTGTGCTCATCCTCCTCGTTCAGCTTGTCGATGGTGGTCTCTCTGAGTGGGTCTGCAAAGGGCTTGGTAGAGCAGCTTATGGGGGTCTCAACGTAGTGTGAAGTGCTATGCTTCTCAATGCACGAGGCCATTGGACATACTCGGTCCCTCTAACCCAAAAAGAAGGAGAAATCATAACGACTGTTTGAAGTGGAATGAGGGGTTATGGTATTCAGGAGGAAATCATGGTAGTTGCATGGTTGAAGATCCTCTGGAAAGGAAGCATTTAATGTGTTAGGAGGCAGAGTCAGCTTGACAAGTATATAAGGAGCCAGCCGCCCACATCTCAAGCTCTCCACCACACAACATCGAACCTCAGCTTCCAAATCAAAAGCCCGAAGACGCCCAAGCCAATAACCACCATGCATTCTCTACTATCGTATGCTCCTCTCTCGGCCGAATATGGTTCTCCTTATCCCATTAATACTCATCAGATCCTAACCCTCCTGGCAACCCTCACTCTGGTCGCCGCCGCACCAGCAGCCGTCCCAGCCACCGAGGCCCCAGCAAACGAAGACATCGCCGCGCGCGGCACAGCCAGCCTGGGAGGCAACTACTCCACCTGCGTCAGCACCTACGGCGTCAGATGCCGGCAGGTATCCAACAACAAATCTTTTGCACGAGTAAGTGCCTGCAGGAGCCGCAGGAACTGTGAAGGGATTTGTATACTGGTGCTAACGCGAAACAAATACACTGAGTTGACGAAGGCGATGGACGAGATTGGGAATGGGAAAATTCTAAGGTGGTACGAGGAGCGAGGTAAAGGGCCAATAGGTGGTGGTTCGGACAGTATAGACGATACAAGAACGTGGAACGGCTAGGATTTTGATGAGGTTATAGGACAGAATCTCTGTATCGTTTATACCTCGAAGCTTATCACTTCCTCACAACCTTCCGGTGACAAAAGACGGCCCTTTCAAGAAAACACTGGGGGTGGAGTACTGGTGGGCGGCTGAAATGGACGCCCGCGTTACCGAGGTGTCGGCTTGTAGCACAACCCATTACATAAATTCCATTTCGACATATCCAAAGATCCCCACTCGTCAGTTGCCCAAATCTCATCTACTATATCGGTGACTTGAAACCAGTCGAATGGAGGCGGCGTCGTTCTGGGGTGCGGATTATCTAGACTTTCATTGCCAGGACCTCGTGCTGTAGCATCGCGGCCATCGGCGCCTTCTGAAGCGGTTGCCCATGATAGTAGTCTATATATGATCTATTCTGAAGTAACGGCGGATATTGTTGAATTTACAAAGCTCCTTTAAGGAACGCGGCTCTTTCGGGTCGTGATGAGGGCTAGGGGTTTTGCCAAACGGACCGGTCATCAGCCCTCCCAGAACAATAGGTCTAAGAATCGTAAATGTGCTTTTTCTACGCTGGTTCGCCAAGAGCTCTAATGTTGAGATGAGGTGGCAGCTCTTCTCGTTCCTCTCGTTGAGGTTTTTAATCAACAGGTGTTCTAAACTTTCTGATAGGATGGAAGGAAGCTCAGCAGGCAAAGTCTCGGCATTGCGTCCTATCACATGGTCAATCTCGATTGCCATAGACTTGAGCTTAGTGAGCGACTTAAAAGATCCGAAGCGAACATCTAAGTAGTACAGTGGGACCAAGTTTTCATCATCCATCGGCGGTATCGGGTAACCAGTCGGATCTAAAGGCCAGGGCTTGCGCTGGCGTTTCTCGTACTCTTTATGAGCAAAGACGTCCTGGGATCATAGTAAATCGCCAAGATCTAGATGCTCTGAAGAATGCGACGACGAAAGAAGACATGGCATCAAAATTTGTGGCTGTATCAACGCCTTTGCATAGCCGCCGGCTTCTGTGATACTGTAGTTGAACTTGAGAGACGCGAGGGACGGACAGCCTAATTCTTCGCAGTGAATATAGGCTCCAGACGAGATGTTAGACCCAAACGGTGAGAATTGTATCACCTACTTCTTCTCCATCAAAAAGTCATGTGTGACATGGGCCAACACCAGCACCAAACCATGCTGATCTGGCCTCCGTGCCCGCCCGGTCTTTTTCAAGACGATGGATATTTGTGAAGCCATTCCATAGGAGTTCCTGCAGCTGCAACCCGCGTCTAACGCCACTCAATCCGCCAATGGACCAACACTAACATGCTCCCTCCTCTTCAAAGCCTCCTCCAACTCCATCTTCCCCCTCACCCTTTCCATCCGCCTCTTCTTCTTCTCCACCTCTTTAAAAGCGCCTTTCGCCCCATGCTTAAGCTTCGTAATCATATCCTGGGCTTTCCCTTTCGTAAGATCCTCCACCCCCAACAACTTCCCTCTTTCTCTGAATTTATTGAGGTGATTCAGCTGAGCTTCGGTCGCTGGTCCTTTCCGCCACTTGGCCTTATTATCGATCAGCTGGCGCGGGTAATGGGTTTTGGCGTATGTGTCTGCGGCATGGATAGCGTCTTCTAAAGGGACGTGCTCGACAATGGACTTGGGTGGTCGGTACTCGATTTTGGATTTGATGTTGATGCCCTTGTACGGGATAACTTCCTCGACTTGATACAGGCCGAGAGCATCCTCTGTTGAATTTTGGCGCTCAATTATGAGGTATTTGCCGACCGGCAGCGATAGGATGTATTTATCCCGAGCCGCCTGCACCCATGCATTTGGCGATATCGCACGGATATGCCGATCCCCAGTCGAATCTTCTATAAGATCAAAAACCGAATCGTAGTCTGTGAAGGTCACGCTAACCGGTTCACTCGAACCTTGAAGGTTCATGCCGGTGTTAACCTCACTCTGTTGCAACTGTGCGTCCTTCTCCCCCTTCAACCTCTTCATATCCTCCACCCTCGCCTCCGTAACCACCTCACTAGGGTCCAGCCCAAAGAGCGTCGGCGTACTAATAATGCCCGTCTCCAGACTGGCAACCATATCAATAACATGGCAATTTTCTTTACCAGGAAACAGCCTCATGCCCCTCCCAATCATCTGCACAAGCAGATTCCTGGACTTGGTTGGTCTCGCAAGCACAACACAGTCGATATTCGGCACATCCGTCCCCTCCGTAAACACGCCACAGTTAACCAGTACCGGGAACTCTCCAGCTCTGAACGCATCAAGCGTGGCAGCTCTGTCCATCTTGGGCGTTTCGCCCGTCACAAAACGGGCATCAATCCGCTTTCGACGAAAGGCTTTGGTAAGACCATGGATATGCGCCACATCAACACAAAACACCAGCGTGCTTTTCCTGCTTCCAGCCTTCGCCTGCCAACTGCGCACTGTAATTTCATTCGCCCTCTCCGTATTCACCGCCTTACTCAGATCACTCGGTTGAAAGTCCCCGCTTGCAGCTTTCTTGACTTTCGAGATATCGGCTTTACTCGCCACAGTGGTGAAAATAACGTCACTCAACCATTTCTCTCCGATCATGTCGATGTAATCTTTATGGTACACCACATGGTCGATCGCCGCGCCTAATTGTAGCCCATCAAAGCGACTCAGCGTCGCAGAGACGCCTACGAGGCTTGGCCCCGTCTTTCGTGCTTTATCGAGGCCGAAATGCGCGAGTGTCCGAAGGTAACCCGGCGCGACGATATGATGTGCTTCGTCGATTAGGATAAGTTTATACGCATCAGGATCAAACTTCTGTATTCGGTCTTTCGAAATTATCGACGCGATGCTGGCGATCGTTATATCCGCGTCGCCACTCGCATGCATATTCCCCATCTCGATCTCGACGCTCTTGTCTGGGTACGCGTTCGTACAATGCCTAGCCGCCTGCTCAACAAGCTCTTGCCTATGAGCTAATATAAGGGTCTGGCTAGCGCCATTGGGAAGGTTTGCGACGCGGTCAATCATGTGTGTAAATATGACCTGGCAACTGGTTAGCATTGGGCGACAAAAGATGAAAGGTCGTACTGACAGTCTTCCCACTGCCTGTGGCGAGCGATATACCGAGGCGTTTGTGTCCTTGATCGAGGTATGAGAGCACAGATTGAATGCATTCTTCTTGGTATTTGCGCAACTGAATTCCCGCCGGCTTGTTAAGAACTTCTTCCACGACCTCTTCGGGAACCGGGTTGGAGGCAACTGTGGCTAGACATCTTCTGAAGAGCAATATATCTCGTCTAACTGCCCGTAGAGGTAAGGAGAATAATCCTCTTGATGTTGGCGGCATCCTGTTTAATGTGATGCAAAGGAGCGGCGTTGGTAAAGTTCTGAGTGGCACCTTGAAGGCTATTGCAGGGGTGACATTAGCTTTGGTCCGTGCACCCTTTCCCAGATTTTGGCACGTCCATCGCGCTTGGCCAGTATCAGTAAACCTGCTGGACGTCACCAAGACTACGCGTCTTGTCTTGTATCATGAGATGTTCCAAGGAACACGGTTCTGATACGGTCCAAGTTGGGGATCAAATTAGTCGCACTGCCTGATATTTCACAACTCATTAGGCCCTTAGGATGCCGTTTCGTAGTTCGCAACTTTGAGCCTACCTCAGTACCAGCCAACAACACATCAAGGCCCAATCAGATCGATACAGCAGATTTTATTATTCCATGAACCAACATTTTGAGTTACAATGCGATACCATAGCTCTACCATATAATCTCGGGCCCACCATACTGGCCGTGGCCGGGATAAGTTCTAAACGTGCCCGTAACCCCATACCGCCCGTACTCTGATAAGCTTGCATATCCAATCTAGGTATATCTCTTTAATACACCACACCCCCATCCTCTCCCTTCTCTCCCCAAACTAAGACAGCCCATAACTCCAACCCCCCTCCTTCCTCAGCCTCTCCCTCCCCTCCAAATCCCTCCTAATCTCCTCCTCCGTCAACCGATCACTACCCGTCCAATTCGCACTACTTGTCCTCTGCCTAAACCTACCCCACCTCTCCTTATTCCTAAAAACCTCCTCCATCTTCAATTCTTGCGGCGCACCAAAAACGGTCATCGGATCTCTCCCCTCCTGCGCAATAATGCCGGCCGCCAGATTCGGACTCTCCGCCCACTCCGGCACCTTAAAATCCCCCCCCTCATCCGCAGACTCATCCTCGGAGTCGGTATGGATCTCAGGGAGCTCGATGAGTTCGCCTGTGGGCGTGAATTGGCGGACAGTCTTGACTGTTGATTTGCCATTAGGAAGGCCCGGGCCCATTGGTCGAGCGGGCGTCTTATGTGGGTTGGCATTCGTGCTAAATCCCTGCGGCGGCTTGGTGGGCTTGGACTGCATATGCTGGGGGATCGCACTTCCCACACCACCACAAAGCATAGTGCCCTGTTGCGGCGCATTCGCATAACCGCCTTGCTGGAACAAAGACCTCTGAGGTCCACCCTCCTGCTGCTGCTTCTTATTAGTATGGCTACGAGTGTAAAATATTTTGGTGTTAGTTACCACTTTACGGATGCCGCTCTGTCTGATCGGCGGCGCAGCAGCACCACGTAGATTCGAACTTGCAGCTTCATGCTTAACTCGTGGCTGCGGCGGCGGCGAGGTCTCAAAGTCGTATTCGTCTGATGTCTTGCGACGCTTCGAGTCGTTCTGTGTCTGCTGGTATGATGGGCCGTTGCGCTGTGGGCCGGCCCGAGGATCTTCGTTGCCAATTGGGCGCTTAGGTGGTGCCTTGGCGGTGTTGTAATTGTCCATTCCTGTGCCTGGGCGTTGTAGGTTGGTAGTGATGCGCTCGTTATTGCTCATCGGCGGCGCTGGCAGTGGCTTCTCCCTGTCGGCATGCGGATTGGCTCTTGCCGGTGGTGGGGGTGGTCGGTTCATCTTCGCCTTCTCAATCGCCTGCTTCTTCTCTAGCTCACGCTGGGCATTGCGCTTTGCCTCGAGGTTGCTAGCGAGCTCCAGCTTGGCTTCACGCTTGCGCTGGGCTTCACGCTCGTCTTGTTCCCTTTTGCGAGCTGCTGACTCCAGAGCCCTTACCTTGGTTGAGGCGGCGGTCTTCAGGCTCTCGCTGGAGGACTTCGCGGTCACGCTCCTGGCAGTCCCAGGTCTAGCCTGGCCCGGTCTCGTGGACGCAGGCGTTGGCTGGGTAGCTGCCGGTGGAAGCGAGTCGCCAAGTGAAGCGGACAATGCAGCAGTAGATGGCTGAAAAGGACGGGATCCAGTGTTGACGCGGATTACAACAGGGGCGGGTCCAGCACGGGAAGATGGCTTGATCTCCTGTTTCGAAGTCGGACGCTGCAAACGCTTAGGCGGCTCCTTCGGTCTGCCGATTTGCGAGCGGCCAATGGTCGGAGGAGGCATAACAGCCGTGTCTTCGTCATTTTCCCAATCCATGGCATCACCAGCTCTACTGGCAGCCGCAGCTCGCTCGTCAGCTTCCTGCTGCGCCTTCGTCTTACGAGGGCTAGTTCTCTTAGGTCTAGGAATGGACGGTGTGGAGGCCTTCTTCCTCTCTTCTTCCTTCTGTCTTGCCGCCCTCCTCTGATTCTCCTCCTCCTCGGCTGCTCTGCTCTCTTCTTCCCTCTGTCTTGCCGCCCTCCTCTGATTCTCCTCCTCCTCGGCTGCTCTGTTCTCTTCTTCCCTCTGCTCCGCGGCACGTCTTTCCTCCGCCTCCCTCTGTTCCCTAATCTTGCGCTCCATAGCCGCCACTCTCTCCCTCTCCTGTTGACTAAACTGCCTAGCCTTCTCAGCCTCCTTCTCGCGCTCTTTATCAAGCTTGTTAAGCTGCTGCGACATGATTTTGGCCTCCTTCTCCTCCTTCTCTCTTGCCTTACGCAGACTAGCATTCTTCGAAGGACTCTCCGGGAGCTTACTCTGGCGGTCGAACGGGTTGCTCAGTGCGGGGTAGAGTGAAGGCTGCTGTGGTCTGTTACCATCGCGGAGTGCTTTCTCAGCAAGATCGCGAAACGGGGAGCGGACGTTGGCCATTCTATCTGCGCTGGCCGCTGCACTACTGGCGAATAGTCCCTTGGAGGTCGTAAGAATAGATGACAGCTTGTCTTTGGCGGCTTTCAAGGGCGAGCCACGATAGCTCCTCTGAGGGGATTTTGATGGCGATCTCGAAGGTGATCTGTTCTCATTATTCCTACCGTCGCGATCCAATGTCCTAACCGAGGTCGTCTTTTTGAGAGTCGCGAAGCCTTGCAAGTTTTTCTGCTTCTCGGGGGAGTGGAGGGTAACCGTGGACTTTGACTTCATATGCCCGAAGCCACGGGATGGAATCGAGGACGCAGTATCAGCACGACGTAATGGAGAAGGTCTGACCTCATCACGCTGCTTCGGAACTGCAAACTCCTGTGCACCAATGCTGCCCTTTCCGCGGATGTCCTCTATGATATCCACCGAGTAGCTCTTGACAAGACCGGCGCGAGGGCTGCGTGGACTAAAGGCCTTCGCAGCAGCTGGTGGAGGGCTGCCAATGAACGACTCCTCCTGAGGAAATGCACCTGGCCCAGTGTACACAAGCGGAGAGCGGATTTTTGGAGACGAGCGGTGGTAGGCAGGGGGTGGCGATGGACACATTTCTAGCTCTTTTGACATGCGCATACCAGGAGATGAAATACGCACAGGAGACGAAATGCGCACTGGTGGAGAAGATGGAGCACGCGTCGGCTCTGCTGATTCTCTTGGAAGAATAGGGTACACAGGCTGAGCTGCCGTTGCTTGCAAGTTGGAGATCGACTTTGAGAGGGCAGACGCCGCGGCCTTCGTCTGTCCCATCATGTTGATCTGATCCTGCAAACGCTGGGTGTATGTCCTGCTGCTCATCTGACTTGGACGCTCATTCTCGTCCATAACCATCTCATCATCCTCAATCCCTGGCAAGTTCTTAAATCCGCCGAGGCTCTTCTTGCTATCATTTGCCTTTGGATAGTAGCTCAATCTACCGGCCTCGAAGTGACTCTCTCTCTGTGATGCTCTAGCCCCAATGCTTTTCTTGGTGGTGAGCGGCTCGCGGGCCGGTAATGCTGCGAAACTGAGACTGCTCTTTCTCACCACCTCCCTCACCGGGCTTGACCCATCTGATGGCGTCCCTGCCTCTTGGTCGAAGACGCCGATGTGCCTCCTCTCCTCTGACTTCGCCTCTTCCAACGCCCGCTCAACCTCGAGCTCGTCATCCACATAGTCCTTCGCTGTCTTCTGGTCGAGCTTTGTCGGAGGGCTGATAAATGGCGAGCTCTTTACTGGTGATCCATGTTCTGAGATATGCATCTTCATTGGTGATTTTGAGTGGTTATCCGGTTCTGACAGAGGACTTGATTGTGGCTTGTCGTTTTCCTTATCGTTCACGTTTTCTCGCCTTTCGTGTTCGTCTTCAGCCTGCTCTCCAGGTTGGCTGCTCTGGTATGCTCCTGGAACAGTATTCTCCTTGTGCTCTTCCTCTTCAATCTCGACATCCAACTGTGCCTCGACGTCCTCCTGGTCGTGTTGGTGCTCGCTCGAAGAATGTGGCTCTGGAGAAGATTGTGCTTGGCCGACGTCTGGAGAAAAAGCTTGTCTGGTGTTGTCTGACTGTGGCTGGCTCATAGCCTGGCTACCATGGTAGCCCGAGTCCTGGAATATAGAAGGTGGACCACGAGTTGGCACTGGCTTTCGCAGTGATGATGCTGGTTTTGCTGGTGCTGCAATTGGAGAAGGTGCTGCCGACGTAGCTGTCGACTGTGGTGCGGTGACCGGGTCCTCTGCCACCTTGAAACCCGGCGATGAATGATGAATCTGTTGCTTCGGAGTCCCAGCCAGTCGTGGTGAAGCCGCGAAGAGGTTGGCGAGAGGAGCCCTAGCGTCTTCTGGATTGCGTCGTATGGTTCTTGGCGTCTTTCCCTTGAGTTTTCCAGGCGTCTTGAACGTCTCAGTAACGCTTAGTTGGTTTTCGTCGAAGATCTGAGCCATATGCTCATTAAGCCAGTCTAATTCATTCTTGGCCGCAAAGGTGAACTCTTCCATCTCTGACTCGACGAGTTGCATGGCCGAGATGCGCTCCTCCCCCACCCAAGCGGCGGATCCGACCTGGAGGCGTGAAGTACTCCTTCCGAGCGACATGTTGGTGGTTATGTAAACAAAGCTGAAGAGTGCTATTTATTGCTGCAATTGGCGCTTATTATTAATTCGAAATTGTAATTCTAGCGCATCGGTATCGTATAGGGCTCACGGAGCAGTTGAGCAATCGTCGTTGTGTTGGTGGTAGTTGTCGGCGGATTTGTCGTCGTAGTCGGTCGTTGCAGCCCTCTCGGCTTTGTTTTGGTGTTGCAGCTTGGAGAGGACGCGATCATGGTTGGCCCACGCTAACGTTCCTAGTCATGTGACGGACTCAATCCGGGATCAGCTGACCATCACTTAATACTGTCAGCCAAGATATGCAACTCGCTGATTGGCCAGGAGTTATGCAAAGCTCCGCCATCCAGATCCGTCACGCCAAGCAGGACAAACAATTTTAATGCATCCCCAGTGCCGAGAACTGCCCCACCGAATAACACAATCATAACTTTGTTTCATGGATACCCAAGCGCACAGAGGCAAGACATCGAACTTCCCGTACCTCTACGTTCTGCGCAGTAATTCGAACCCTTTGGTCCGACACTTTAGATATTAAATTATCTGAGATACCATAGCCGCAATCATGGCGCCAAAGAACAAGAAGAACAATAAGAAGGCCAACGACGACTGGGAGGCCGAGCTGGGCGAGTCCATTGCCCCAGCTACCCCGCCAGCGGACGACAAGGCTCCAGAGGAGGCAAATGCTGAGGATGAGTTCCCAGCTGGCGGCCTTATGGCTGCGATGAAGAAGAACCGCAAGAAGGCCAAGTCGAAGGGCAAGCCCGTTGAGGAGATCGGAGAAGATGCTGATGGCGCAAACACTCCAGCAGAGGCGGCAGAGCCAGAGGTTGACCTCGCGGCTAAGGACGCAGAGGAGGCAAACATGGATGATGAATTTGCGCTCCCAGATTCGAAGTCTAAGAAGAGGGGTGGAAAACAACAAGTGGCTGCTCCATCGCCACCGCCGGATGAGGATGATGAGGAGCGTGCCGCAGATGGTCACGTTATGACCAAGAAGGAGAAGGAGAAGGCAAAGAAGGAGCGCGAGAAGCAGCGAAAGAAGGAGCAGGTATGTTAAGCTCTTCCATTTATTTGCAACTAAACAAATACAAATACTAATGGGACATTCTTAGGCCGCTAAGAAGAAGACCACCGGAGGACCAGCACCCGCAAAGGCTGCCGATGCTGCAAAGTTGGAGGTCAAGGAGGAGACTCCAGTCGCCGCCGCAGCCAAGGGCAAGAAGTTGACCCCAGCACTCCGCGCACTTCAGAAGCAGCAAGAGGAGCTCCGCGCAAGAAACGAAGCCGAGGAGCGCGCCATCGCAGAGGAGAAGGCCCGCATCGAGGAAGAAGACGGTCACGAGGCCGAGGAGGAGAGAAAACGCGAGGAGGCAAGGGCACTTAAGAAGCAAAGAGAGAAGGAGAAGATTGAGCAGCTTAAGAAGGAGGGCAAGTTCATGACTCGTGCACAGAAGGAGGAGAAGGCTCGCAATGAGATGAAGCTTAAGCAGATGATGGAGGCTGGTCTCGTTGTTGGTGGTGCACAGCAGGGCGAGAAGAAAAAGGTCGTTTACGATAAGAAGAAGAAGGGTGGACGCAGAAACCCACAGGATATCCAAGCTGAAGAGGAGGCTAAACTTGCAGAGGCTGCTGCCAGAGCCAAGGCTGAGGCTGAGAAGAAGCTCAAGGAGGCTGCTGATGAGACAGAAAAGGAGAGACTTGCGGCTGAGGCTGCGAGGAAAGGCTCTGGCTCCGACGATGATGTCAAAGATAGCTGGGATGCTGATTCTGAGGATGAGGAGGAGAAGAAGCCAGCGTCTAAGCCAGAGACCAAGGACTTGCCATCAAGACCGAAGTCTGCCGATAAAACGGAAGATTCTGAGTCCGAGAGCGAGTCCGAGAGCGAGTCTGAGTCGGAATCTGAGTCGGAGGACGAGGAGGCCACCGCTGCCGAAGCCGCTATTCAAGCAAAGAAGAAGGAGATGGCCGAGCGCAGAGAGAAGGCTCACCAAGAGGCTCTTGCCGCACAGTCCAAGGACAACCTCCGCTCCCCAATTTGTTGTATTCTGGGTCACGTTGATACCGGTAAGACCAAGTTGCTTGACAAGATTCGTCAGACCAACGTCCAAGAGGGAGAGGCTGGTGGTATTACCCAGCAGATCGGTGCTACCTACTTCCCAGTCGAGGCCATCAAGAAGAAGACCGCAGTCGTCAACCGCGACGGCGCATTCGAGTTCAAGGTCCCAGGTCTCCTCATCATCGATACACCAGGCCACGAATCCTTCTCCAACCTCCGTTCCCGTGGTTCTTCTCTCTGCAACATCGCCATCTTGGTCGTCGATATCATGCACGGTCTCGAACCCCAAACTCTCGAGTCCATGAAGCTCCTTCGTGACCGTAAGACCCCATTCATCGTCGCGCTCAACAAGATCGATCGCCTGTACGGCTGGAAGAAGGTCGACAACAATGGCTTCTGCGAGTCCCTTGCCCTACAAAACAAGGGTGTCCAAAACGAGTTCAACAAGCGTCTCACCGACACCAAGACCGCTTTCGCCGAGCAGGGCTTCAACTCCGAGCTCTTCTACGAGAATAAGTCCATGGCCAAATACGTCTCTCTCGTCCCAACCTCCGCACACACCGGTGAGGGTATCCCAGATATGCTCAAGTTGATCGTGCAGCTCACCCAGGAGCGCATGGTTGGCAAGCTTATGTACCTTGCTGAGGTCCAGTGTACGGTGCTGGAAGTCAAGGCTATTGAGGGCTTCGGAATGACGATCGATGTTATCCTCTCCAACGGTATTCTGCGTGAGGGAGACAGGATTATGATCTGTGGTGTCAACGGCGTTATTAAGACCCAGATCCGTGCCCTCCTCACTCCCGCACCGATGAAGGAGCTGCGTCTCAAGTCGGCATACGTGCATAACAAGGAAGTCAAGGCCGCCCTCGGAGTTAAGATTTCCGCCCCAGACTTGGAAGGTGCTATCGCTGGCTCCCGCCTCATGGTCGTCGGCCCAGATGATGACGAGTCCGAGCTCGAGGAGGAGGTCTGGTCCGATGTCTCCAACCTCATGAAGCGCATTGAGAAGACCGGTCGCGGTGTCTCGGTGCAAGCCTCCACCCTTGGATCCTTGGAAGCCCTGTTGGACTTCCTCCGCGTCTCCAAGATCCCAGTCGCTAACGTCGGGATCGGACCAGTCTTCAAGCGCGATGTCATGCAGTGCGGTACCATGTTAGAGAAATCCAAGGAGAATGCTGTGATGTTGTGTTTCGACGTCAAGATTGACAAGGAGGCCCAGCTCTATGCCGACGATCAGGGCATCAAGATCTTCACCGCTGATATTATTTATCATCTCTTCGACCAGTTCACCAAACACATGGAGGCTATTGTTGAGAAGCGTAAGGAGGAGTCTAAGCTCCTTGCCGTCTTCCCATGTGTCCTTAACACCGTCGCTGTCTTCAACAAGACCGGTCCAATCATCATCGGTGTCGATGTTGTCGAGGGTGTGCTTAAGCTCGATACACCAGTTGCCTGTGTCCGCTCCAACGCCGTTACGGGTTTGAAGGAGATCATCTCTCTTGGCCGCGTCGCATCCATCGAGCGCGACCATAAGCATTTGCCTAGGTGCAAGCGTGGTGAGCCTTCGGTGGCCGTTAAGATCGAGATGGGATCTCATCAACCAACTTACGGACGTCACTTGGAGGAGAAGGACACGCTGTATTCCCTTATTTCGAGAAAGTCTATCGATACCCTGAAGGAGTTCTACAGATCGGATGTCAGCAACGATGAGTGGATGCTTATCAAGAAGTTGAAACCACTTTTCGACATTGCCTAAATGGAGAATTGAGGAGCTGGAACGGAGAGAGTATAGAAAATGACTTAGTGGTGGTCAAGAGGGCAATTTCAGGAGTTGAATGAGCGATGAAGATGTTGATGAGTATCATATGAGATATGATTGACGCGGTTGGCGGCATTCGTGGCGTTCGGACATGCTATAGCTGTAGATACGGAATTCAAAATGGAGATTGCTATTTAGCTGAATCAGACTCCTACAAGAAAGACGAGCCCAGAAAGCATGACTTCCGTTGTCTTTAGCAATTGGAATCATATTTTTATACTTTGATTCGAGGATTGTGGATTGTATTCTAGATTTATTTGACCATTTTTTTGGTGCTTCTTTCACCAACTTCAGGTGCTGAGCTGCATAGCAGCATAATGAGGTGCAGGAATTTGTGCGCCCTCTTCCTAAGCCTACTCCTCCTTCACGCTCCAGCCGCCCATACACTCTTGATCACTCCAGTTTCTTCCAACTAAAGTGCCCTACACCAACTCCGTCGTCGCAAATATCACGACCCAGCGACGATGAGTATATTTCGTCCGTGTACATGACGTAATCAATCCCGCAGCTATTTCGGGATAGGCTTACACATGACCCACCACCCCACCATAGCCTTGCACTCAACCAGGAAATGTATGTGGGATATACCTTGTTGGATTTTTCTTTGCGCCGGTAGCCTTTCTATTCATATCATTCTGTTTTGCCATTCTTAATTGCATTATTCAAAGCTCTTTGGTTCTTCTTTAGTTATCTCAGTTTGGATAGGAGAGTTTTGAAGGCCATTGTGGTAGAGTAGAGTGCAATAAGAGTGCGACAAGAGCGCAAGTGAGAATGGGCGCATCATGGAAAGAGAGGCTTAGCTTCTCGTCACTATTACTTTCTGGCCTTCTATTCTTGTTTGGCATTACGAGGGCAGAACAGAGTGCGGATGATTTGATAGGGACCTGGACGAGTAAGAGTGCCAAGGTCTTGACTGGACCCGTAAGTCTTTCCATCTCGCCGGGACTTCAAACACACAACCAAGTTACATCCTCTAACTCTCCCAGGGATTCTACAACCCCATAAACGACTCCTTCACCGAACCCTATAGCCCCGGCATCTCCTACTCCTTCACAGCCACACACTGGGAATCCGCCCACTACCGCGCCATTTCCAACGCCACCTCCCCCGACTGCCCCAGCGCAGTCCTGCAGTTCCAACACGGCGCTTACTCTTTACCTTCAAACGGCTCTATAGTCCTTTCCCCCGTTGCTGTTGACGGCCGCCAACAGCTATCTCAGCCATGTCGCGGCAAGGTATCCATCTACGAACGCTATCCCAGGAAGAAGGATCCAATGGTGATACTGAAGAAGTGGAAGGTTAGCGAGGATGCATATAAGAAAGTCAAAAGGCTGGATTTGGAGGATTGGGATGGCACGCCGGTTCAGCCGCTGTATTTGGCGTATAGACCGCCGATGATGTTGCCGACGCAGACTATGAATCCTACAGGGACGAAGAATTACAAGAGGGCTGTTGAGACGGGCGGGATACAGAAGAGAGGATCAAAAGAGGAAGAGGAGGAGGAGGTGGTGGAGCCATTGAATAAGGGTGCAAAGATTATTAGGAGGGATAGCAGGGGTGCATTGAAAAAGGGCTTGGATTGGTCGGTTGTGGTTCTTTTCGCCTCTGTGTTTGTTATGGGGAGCGGAGGGGTATTGTTGTTGATGTAATATGCCGCTCACTCGAGGACATTAGATGACCTGTTTGTATAACGCTGGAGTTTTAGGACGTAATAATTTTGGATAATTGTATTGGGCATGGAGAACTTTTGTAATCCTTTCCACGAATCCTTGGATGTTGGGAGATCAAAAGGAGGCCCTCAAGCAGTGATGATGGCGATGAATTTACAGCATATAGTCTTGTCTACTACGACATAGCCCCTGCTGACGTTATGTTACGATCGAAGGGCCGTTGCTATGCAAACTGACGAGATGTCTGGTCCCGTCTATCGACACTGCTGCTGCTATCCTCGTCATTAAGCATCACAACGCAGAAAGAAAATCTAGAAGCTACTAATGACACAGTCAATTTACTAGCTCTAATGTTTTCCTTAAAAGACAGCCCCATCCGTGCCTCATTCTTTTCAACCCCGAGCTTTCCGTGCTTTAGCTCCTGGGCCCTCAAACGTTGGACCCGAGGCTTCTCATGCTGAAGTTCAAGGTAATCAACGTACTCAAACTTCGACAAACAACAATACAATCTTACATCCAACATTTCCCTGCTGCCCAGTACTTCGTCGGCAAATACATATCAAAGGCAACATGTTAATCAAGTCCATCTTCTCCGCAGTAGAGCGCGCAGCGTTATCATGGCCTCCGGGGTTGTCAACCTAGCCACCTGTCTGCCAACGCGCGGTGGCAACGACAAGCACCTCTCAGCATTCCATCCTCGATGGCTTCTTACGAATCCGGCGACACCAACGAAGACATCGCCATCTCAAAGCAATCCTCCTGCTCATTATAGTAATTAGTAATAGTAAATGGATATCACCTCTCCGATACCTGTTTCAGCTTAGCGTGTGACTTCCGACGACAGCATAGTTCTCGTTCGCAAGGAAGTAAACAGGGATGAGGACAATCCTGATAAAAGAGAGTAACCGGTTGGAATCATATTCACAATCCATCTAACACTACCGCCGTCTATGCCTTGCGAAACAGCTCGAACTCGTCCTAATGCACCCCTTGTCAGGCAGCCTTTTCAACCTATTATTCCTCATCCCCGTCTCACCCTCCATCCACCCAACCAATTCCTCCTCATCAACGCGAAAGCCCCTCAGGGCCAGATAATGGCAATAGCGACGCAGCATCACCCACTAGTGTCCTGGAACCTATGGCTTTATCTTCTTTTCCTTGCACGTGTGCCCAAGCTGTACCGCCCGTCTTCTAGTATACATATTCCCTGATTTCCCCTCAGCTTCGCGCATCTCCTTCATGTAGGACCTCATATAATCCAGCATCATCGCGTTAGACAGATGACAAGCCGACAACATCGGCGGTAGAGGGCCTCCGGGTGATATCCGATTCTCGGTGGTTCCATAATAATCGCAATTACAAGTCACCTTCCAGTTATAAATCCACCATTGGTAAACCGCAGAATTCGAAGGAAGCCATGCTGATATCTTAGGATTCTGCGCGTAGTGCGACGGAGCGCGTACTTCGTCTTTGACGGCAGGCGGTCGGAGCCAACGGCCTAGAGGTCACGCGATGCGCAGGCGTAGGTCCAGACAATGAGTTGGAGCTCGACTGGGAGCTTGGAAAAACAATGGAAAGTTGTTGGTGGTATTGCGGTTGTGAGGTTGTTGATAGAGCCGTCGAACGCTACGGATGCGGCCGTTTTCATTTTCTTCGAGATCGTGGTATTGAATGCCGATGTTGATTGGTGCTGTGTTGGTGCCTTCATTGCTGCAACGTATTTTGCATGCCAACTGACAAGGGGACTCGAGTAGATGATGAGATTCCAGAAGTAGGACATTGGCACTTCTAAAGCGTCGTCGGGTCTCTGCATGGCGGCACTGGCCATCAAGCGTCTGCTGAAACAGCCGACAAAGAATTTACCATTTCTGGAGTCAATGCCCTTTCTGGATGAATCCTTTGCATTACATTACTACGCTATTCACAAGTACAACCCCCAAACTCCTTCCAATATGACCCATATGGTATTATGTTTCCCTCAATCTATCAACTCTACCTCCTTCTCCTGCAACCCGTTAACTCGACCCCAAAATCTTCGCATAAGCATCCTCCACCTCACTCGCCAACTCCAAAAGCGACACAATAACAATCTGATGCGTCAAATTCGGCAACTTATCCCTATGCAACCCAATCCACTCCAACGGCGGCGTCGCCTCCGCCATATCCTTCAACTGCGGCGCCTCAATCAGCGGCGGCTCAATAGCCTCATACTCATACTTGCTATCGGGCGCATTGACCTCCGCCCGAATCTTCCGCTGCTCTGCGCCCGGCGACGGCTTTCCGTCTTCCGAATCTGGCAGCCCTGTGATCTTGACAGCGGAAGGCGGTAATGGCTTGCCTAAGCGCTGCGCAAGCGCCTTGGCGTGCTTCTCGTACATGCCTCGGATGAAGCTGATGCGGCTGTAGTTCCAGCCGACCTTGACTTTTCCATCGAAGCTGGAGCGGAAGATGTAGTCGATGTGGCGTGAGCCGGCGGACTGCCAGGTTTCCATGGTAGCTTCCACCTTTGGCACCTCGAGGATGGTGCCGCCGCGAGCACTGGTGGCTATATTGATGATCTCCTCGATGTTGATTTCACCGCCAATTTTGGATGATTCTGGAACACGGAGAGGTGCAAGGCCTACACGAAGTCCACCCAATGTTGTACCGAGACTACTGTGCACGCGCCCGCTGTTGACGCTGACGGCGAAACGGAAGCTGGCATTTTCAGCCTCTAACTTGAATACCTGGCTGTCGAAGAGTGTGGCTGGGTAGACACCCATATCAACTCTCTTGAGATTGACCAGGAGATTGGAGTGCAGGGTGATTGGCGATTTGGTAACGCCGTCATCCTTCCCATCAATGATGGACTTCACAACCTGCGAGGCCGAAGCAGTCGAAAGCTTCCTGTTCAGTCCCTTTTCAAGTTCCCTTAGCGAAATCTGGTAGTTCTTCTTGTTATCCTCAGCCAACTTTTCAAATGCCTGATACATTGCCAATGCCAGCGAAGCCGTTGCTGTTGTGCAGAATATCTGGATAGAGTCGCCATCGAGCATAGAAACCAACCGGTCTCCCTTGGCATTATGCCCACTCCGCACATTGTACAGGAGGAAATTGAGGGAGCTGATATCGCCTATCAAGAATGCCTGATAGTCGAACGACACCTTGAGTTTGAAGGCATTCAGAGTGACCGCACCTTGTACCAGCGGCGTCTGATTGATTGCCTTCTCGCGCTCCGGCCACTGAATAGAAGTTCTGATACAGAAGTCTTCTAGTGCTGCGAAACCACTCAAGCGACCAGTGCTTGTCATCGCGATCCTCTCAAAGCCGAGGCACAGGTTCTGCTCCCAGCCAGAGTTCTTCTTGGCTGATACCCACAAGTTGGTGAGGAGTAGGTGCGGCTTTCCGATCGATTGTCCAAGATCGATGTGCACATCGAGCTGTTCAACCAGCACTGTCGCATTCCATGGGAAGGCCGCGGTTTGTGCGACCTCCTGATAGCGCTGGATGAGATACTCCTGAGACTGCGCTGTAGCTGGCTTTTCCACCTCAGCGGTTGGCTTTGGCGCATTCTGCCTCTTCTGGCTTGGAACCCATATGTCTCTGAAAATGAGAAAGTCGTGCAACTGCCTAGCGTTGATAGACATGATCATAGGACTGATCTTTAGGATCGCTGACATGCCATTGACGCCTTTCAAGTGTTTGCTGTTCATCAGAGATAGAATGGTTGAGCGCACTTCGAAGCTTGCTGTCGAATCACGAGAGTAAACATGCTGTACTGAAACCTGCAGGTTGTCGATGGAGGATGCAATGGCAAAGAAATGGCCTTGATCCTTTGATTCGACGGTGTTCATGGTCACATAAATGCCGTCAAATTCGGCCCTTGCAAGCACACGAGCATGTGGTTGACAGCTCAACGTAAATTGTTGTGCACAGACACGAATACCCAGGTTAAGCTTCGTCTTTCCGAGCACCGCGGTGGGGCCAGCTGTAAGGATGTTGTCCTCAGGCAAGACTAGCAGTTTCTCTGAGTTGGCGCTAGGTGACTTCGCTGGTGCAGCTTCTGCATCTGCTTTGTCGGTGCTGCTAATGGCTGCCTGAATGTTCTCCGTGATCTCCATAATCAAAGGTGCGACTTGTGGGAAAAGAATATTCTCAGAACTGGCAACATTGACTTCGGCCTTCATAGTGGGATCATTGACACCATCGTCGAGATATTCCGTCCTCACTGCCAGGCCAGGTGAGTGTAGCGTCGTCATAAACCCAGGATCCTCTTGCGAGAACTGTCCATATTTGCCGACTTGTGGTGGTCGATGACGGCGTTCAGTTGCACTCCAGACTTGTGCTGCCGAAGGTTTCATCCCTTGCAGATATACCACAGCACCGTCGAATTTGGCATCAACTTGAAACGATTCCATTCGTTTCTTGCCAAAGAAAAGTTTCTTGGTGGTGTCACTCGGCTTTGTATCGACACTCGGACTCGCCATCCATGAAGCGGAAGCTGCTCGCACCTTCTCAGCGGCACTTTCGATAGACTTCTTGATGCGAAACCCCGGAGTGGCGAAGTGGGAGTTAAGGCGTAAATCCAAAGGTAGACCTCTTGCCGAGAACGATACTCGGGTCGTCGTTTCAGTAGTGACAAAGCCACCAGTGAAAACGATTAGTGGCAGTAACGCCGAATTGTGAGAACGCAGCTTCTTGACGTAATTGGGAGGAACCATCTGAAGCATGAGATCGGTGATGGTGAGACGTGCAGCGTTCTTTTTTCTCGTCGACAGGTTAATATTTCGTAAGGAGAGAACCAAATTTTCCTTTCTTTCATCGTGTTCGAGCTCAGGCCTAGCCACAATCCAGCTCACTTGTATATTGGAGAAGTCTAAAGAGAACATGGCGGCGAAGATTCCGGTCGACGCCATAGAGGGGGCTGGGCTGGTAGATCTCGATGTAGACGTATCCTCAACGGCAATCTTTGGCGTTCGTAAGCGTTGAAGGTATTGCACTTCTCTGCTCAAGTCGAGATCCTTAATCTTGTTTTGAATGTGTGCCACGACATTGACAATAGTCGATGCAGTCTCGGCATACAGATTGATCTCGATATATTTGCTAGTTAGGTTGAACGAGCGTACAAGATCGCCATTCTCGGTAGTCGTGGACGTTGCGGCAAAGTATGCTGCTATAGCGAAGTTGCCACATGTTCCATGGTCGTCCGTCCCAATGCCTGGGCGCAGGTTGAACACGATTCGTCGAAGATTGACCTGCAATTCGGGATAGTCTAGCAGCGGGCCTTGGGAGTCTATGCGATTCAAAGCCTCGATCTGCACATAACCAAGGTTGAATGTCAGGCGAGCTTTTCCTTCCCCTGCATGGCCATTAGGTGCATCCGTGTACACTTCCAAGCCCGCCAACGACAAATGAGCGTCATAAACGAAAGGTTTAGGTGGAGTGGCCTTTATTGAGGGAGTCTTCGATTGATCTTCCTCGGGTATGAAGATGTCAGCGATGCGCCATTTGATGTCTTGGATGCCATGACGAAGCTCATCGGTCACTCCGGAAATTTCAGGCCGATTGAGAGCCGAGAAGAACTGCTGAATGGCGGCTGCGTCAAGGAATATCGGTTCCACAGACACAAAGACGGACATCTTATTGTCTTCAGCGCCCATCTGAGCGCTGATTCGCCCGTTAGTAGGTGGGAGCTGCAATATGGACAGCTTTCTTGGCTTGCCGCAGCTCTGAACCTCCATGTCATGCTGGTTCTCTTTGATATCGAAGTCGAAGACAAACTCTTTACCCTGTCGAGCTGAGAATGTCGCTCTGGCAATGACACCAGACACCTCGTATCGAAGAGAGTGCAACAGAGGCACGCTGATGAGATATTTGTCCAAGAACAGTGCAATGTTGATTCTGTTGCTGACCTTCACTATGGGCGTCGGCGCCGGTGTACTTGCATCGGCCGAACAGTCTGGGAGTGCATCCGCGATTTGCTTGATCTGGATGACTTCATCTCCAAGGATCTTGTCGACGATGTCCAGCAAAGCGACCGGTTCTTGATTCACCACAAATGTTATCTCGCTTGCGTTACCCGCGATTTTCCACGTCTTCTCTGTGAGCACCTTGGTGGTATAGGTCTCGCATGAGATATTAACAGTCGGGCTGCGAATTTGGTACAGAGAGATTTCTTGACGGTTACTCGCAAGCTTCGTTGTGGCAGCATCAGCAGTGAAAAGTGTGGTAATCATGCTTTTGCCGCCGGGCTGTCCGTCAATAACCACAATCGACGCTTTCATGCCTTTGATGAGCGAGACTACATGCATATTGATCGAGTCTAATGTGATAGAACCTTCATCCGTCACTACCACTAGTTGGAAATGAGTCTCCTCTGTTGCCTTGTGAGGAATTGTATGAACAGACGAAACCTGTGACACTGGTGTGGCTGGTGGTTTATCCATGCTCTTATTGTAAAGCTTCAATATGTTTGCGGCCAGCTCACAGAGCTTCCAGTTAAGGTTTATTGAGGTGTTGGCACAGTAGAGCTCGAGTACAGTGGTTGGCACTACTTTTATGGTCGACAAGACTGGACGTGATGGATTGGCTTCAAAATTGGCGGTCAAGGTAGCGAAAGCTATCTCGTTCTTCTCCGGCCCAGGATCTAGCACAAAATTGACGTTCTCCACCGCCACTGCCAACTGTGTTGGCTTCTTTGGCTGGGCCAGGCTTGGTGTTTTCATTACCGCGGGGCCAAATATTTTGTTCATTAGCACACAGGCAGGAAGATCGTCAAGATCCCAGCTTCGCCACTTTTCAAAGCCAGTTTGAACAAGCTCCCTGACATTTCCAGGAGTAATCAGATCAGCTTCTCCAATTTGCAACTGTATAGAGCTTTGTTCTGCCTTTGGCAGCGAATTATACACATGACGCATGCGAGTTATCGCTTTCCAGGAATCTGTTGTCCTCAGGTGACCAGGTGAGGAACGTAATACATAAGACGGTTTGGTCAGAAAATGTGCATCAGCTGTGTTGCGGCCTCGTGTAGACAAGAGAAGTGCAAACAATTGAATTCGTTGCTGCTGCTGTCGTCCTAGCGCCGCGAAACCATTACTCTGTTCAGATGCCATCTTGGCTGTGTGATGGAGCAAGGAAGCAAGGAACTCCAGGTCTGCACTGGACATTTCGACACCGATCTTGTTAACGTCGAGAGCACCAACGACCCCATTTGGCTCATTAGAAGCCACCCAAAACACGACATCATGGATGCGAGCGTTAATGGCTGCTTGACTATTGTCCAATCCCGGATTATTTTCCGTTGCGGATGCCTGCACCGAGCCGATACGCGCATGAATCGCCGACGAGTAAGCTGGCGGCTCAATATCGGCGTGTTGCCCAGGAGCGAGTGCAGATCTCGCCAACATGGATATTCTCATGATCGCAAGATCATATTGATCGACTGAAGTATTGCCATTGTCGTATTCAACATTCCGGCGGGAGTCGTTTGCGAACCGAAGGCGAACCACAGGTATTTGGACGCTGACATCCATCTTTTTCCCAGGCGTCAGCTTTTGCTTATTTGCGTCGAAAATGGCTCCCATTGAAGTGGTCTGAAGAGTGTCGAGTATATCGTCGGGCGAAGTCGGTTGCATTACTTCTATCAAAGCAACCACAGCACGGAGAGCTTCGGGACTGACGTATGCCCGAATCCCCTGCTTCATTTCTATTATAAAGCTGGTGCTTTCTACGTTATCCTCAAACCTTCGATTCAAGAGATCTTCATTCTTCATCTCATCTGACTTGAGTTCTTCACTTGTAATCTCTGGCACGTTGTCTGTGTCAGGCCAAACATTTTCCAGCGGAAAGTATGGCTGCAAGAATGGGCTCGAAAACTCCACACTGGAGGACTGTAAGGCTCTTCTATCATCAACCCCAATCGCACTGTAGAACGATGATTGACGCCCTGTTGATGCTACTGATGAATCTCGCATATGGCTTCCAAAGCTCAAGTGTTGAGCATGTCTACTTCTGGACCGTGATGCAGATATGTTCAGGTTTCCTTGACGATTGGGCGCAGAGAGTCTACTTTGAGTCCTCCTTATGCTTCTTTGGCTCGACCTACTCGAACTTGACATGGACAGGAATGAACTCTTACGTCGAAGGCCACCGCGAGAAGAAGCCATTGAAGAGTTTAGGCTGCACTGGTACCCCTTTGGAGGTTGCTGACTCTTCGCCAAGGGCACAGGCACAGGTGGCACCCACATGGCAGGGGGATCTAGGCACTCGGAGTTGTCAGGAAGGGAGTGGTCAAGGAGAAAGAATTGTGTTCGATGTGTGCGCGAATCCTCATGTCTTATGTGCTCTTGCTGAAGACGTCTGTCTTCATAAAATGCGGCATTCTGTTGAACCATGGTAAACTCAAGTGTGGTTGCAATGTAAGCATGAGTCTCGACTGGGTGATCTGATCTTGATCGATGACGAGAGGCAGACTCTGAATCGACCGAGCTGACGACTAAGTCCGGTAGAGACAATTTCAACTTCTTTGAATAAAGTGCCGTCGCCCAATCATTGAAGTTGATGTTTATGCGGCCTGTCGATGCCAGGAAGGCGGTATCTTCGACATGCACCCATACATGGGCTTTCGCAACTGATGCCCTCAAGAAGGTCACATCATGCTCTACTAATGGCACCACCTCAGGCAACGCATTTTCATCGTCGTCAAACGAGAAGGCAAATGCTTTTGCTCCCGACGTAAGTTGCATAAGAAATTCCGCCGACGTCTCGCCAGTGATGTCTCCGACATTGAGATCCCAGTTACAGAGATATGTGGGTTCAGCAGGCGGAAGACCAAACAATCGATTGCCATAAATTTCGACACCGTCGACATACAGCTGGGTGCCGGAAGTCGAATTATCATCCTCCACATCTCCTAATGTGCCTAGTGAGAAGGACAACGGACTGAGACTGACATTTAAATCCATGTAGTAGCTGGTAAATCGCAGATCGGCAGCCAAGCAGGCTATATCAATCCTCACATGCCTGTTGGCAGAGTACAGATTTGTCGGCAGAAGTGCGCCTATCTGATCGACATTTATATTGAGCACAACATCGAGGTCGTTGGTCTTCTTAAAGGGAGGCTTAAGTAGAAGGGCAGCGGCAACTGGGTCATCGGAATTGGCGGCCAGCTGGTACTCATCTAGAGTGCGGAAATGCATGTCTTCGCCGAAATAATTGTCTTTGACCTTCATCAAGTACCGAATGAAGAAGCCATAAAGCTGGAGTTCTAACATTTGAGCAGAGACATCTAGAAACAATGTGTCCGTGTTGCTTGATGCCGTCGTGTCACAGTATTCGTACTTTCCATCGATTGCGAGTCCCTGCAGTTGAACCAATTCTTTGTTGATGAGGAACGTGGATTGGGTGTTCCACTGCGGGACATGCAGGAAAAGACCTCCTGTGTGGGCTTTAACATCAAACTTGACATGGTTACGATGTGGCCGGTACCGCTCTATGGGTAGGCTGAGATCTGTCGTCAGCTCTGTCCCGAAGACGACTAAGAAGGTATTGTCGTCCATGTCCGACGGGTTGTTGATGATATTTGAATCGTTAACATTGAAGTAGAGCTTGAAGTTGCCGAACCGAAGATTAAGATGATACTGAAATGGGACGAATGTCAGGTAGTCAGGAGGTGGCCCTGTGGTCCAGTCTTCGACCAGATCTGTCAGTAGAAAGATGTGCTCTCTCAGAATGAAGAGTTCGACTCCATTACTTCTGAAATCGAAGTGCCAGTTGTGCAAGGCATTCCATCCTAGTGGATTCGAAAGGTCACACGTCAGTTGCTGGTCAAGTGATCGCCATACAAGGCCATGATTCACACTTGTCGTCACCTCCAACGCAGGAAGATCAAGCTTCAAATAATTAGAGAAGCCAGTCTTCCCTGCCACCATGTCCATTGTGTAGTTGATCGTTGCATTAGAAGACAATTTCAGGTCGAGCCATCCAAAAGGGCGAATCTCCGGACCTCCTTGGCTGGTTTTGGACCTGTGCCTTCGAAACCCCTTCTCGTTGCGTTGCTTCTGCTCGTTCAATTGAGCAGTCATGGTGTCATCATGGGCTTTCCATTTCCAAGTCTTGGACTCTTCTCGTATGGGAACTCTGAGCACAGTGTCATCATCCAGCTGAATATATATCTTCAAAGCTGTCGCAATTCTCGTATCCCCTGGTTTGAGCTTCGTAGGTGGTATAGCGTCCTTGCATATTCCTGGAAAGAACACCCTCTGAAGATCAGCCCTCTGCCTGTCAGCCCAGGGTCCATAATTGACAGTAGCGCCTTTCAAATGCACATCTATGCCCCATTCGGGAGGCCTGGTGCCGTTGATATCAGTTTTCCAGGATGGTGTTCTTAGCAGTGTTGCTGGATCGGGCACTTTTCCTGGCTCATCCCAATAGTAGCTGATGGTGGCTTCAGGACTATCCAAGATTGTGGTGACCGTGGCATATTCGAACGAAGACCATTTTGCCTTTTCGTCTGCTTCATCATCATTGAGATACCTGGACAGACCCTGCCACTGTCGGTTTCTGTCGTCTTGAAACTGCTCAAAAGAAGGACGGACCTCAGTTGGCGTTCTTGATGACGTGAATGTTTCAACCGAGCTGCTAAAGTATGGGACAAGATCTTGCAACTTATGCCAGGCTTGTCGCCGATGCCTGTGCCAGAACTTGTGCGAGTGATGGGGCTTAGCTGTCTTTTGTCTTGTGTCATCTCTGGCACGCGTTGCAGCAGCAGTTTGGTCCTCCTTGAAATCATCGTTTGGTTTCAACTGAACAACCGGTCGGACCAGATCAAAGTTATACATCTGTCTGTAGAGATCTGGTGCTCGACAAGCCGTTACATCAATGTCACCCATAAATTTGTCAGCCTTGGTGATGAAGATGCTCTTGGTGTTCTCGTTTCCGAGAACTACGGATGCTTTGGTACATTCGATATGCACGGGCAACACACGAAGCATAAAGCTTTGTTCCAAAATATCCTGGGCAGAATCACGGCTCGGGACTTCTTCTGAGCTGGAGCTGTTAGAGCTTTCAGAAGATGGCCTATCTTCCTCCTTCTCAGAGTCCGAAAGTCGTGGTCGCCTGCTTTGAATAGAGGTGGTCTTGGCGAGATTCGCCTGGTTTCCAAATTGGCGTTTCTTACGTCCTGCATCGGTGCTGAGATCACTCTCATTGATAGGGATTTCGGCAGCAATTGGGTCCCCATCTTGTGCGAGTGCTGCAATAATCGTGTCGTATGCAGGACTACGATTGTATATGAACCATTCTAAACCCTTGATCTCCACGCTAAGCCTGCTTGGTAACTGCTTGGGCGTGTCTGGACCTCCTTTTTCTTCCACGGCTGCGTCGCCAGCACTTGACTTTCGCTCCTGTGCAGACTGTGTCGAAGCTCGCCGAGAATTTGGGTCGCGTTCAAGCTTAAGTTCTCTCACATTCCTCAGCCAGTAAGTCCAGGTAATAAATCCACTATGGACGAGAATCGTTTCATTATTTCCATGATATCGTAAGCCTTTGAAAAATATGCGTCCGCCAAGGAGGGATATTTGTAGTGCTTGCACGTCAAAGTAGACTCTGTATTTGTGCCAGGTCCAAAAGCGGATGATGCCAGAAACAATTGAGGCGAAAAGGCGGTTGAAGTAGAAGAGGAAGAAGAGAGTCCTAGCAAACCGTTTAGCACAGCTCAAGTTTGAAATGAGCCACAACTTACAGAATACCGCATACAATAAGCTCCACCAGGAATACCCAATTAAAGTCTAGGTCTTGGGTCAAGGAGGTAGGTCTCAGCGCTCCTTCGGCCGACAAGCTCGCCATGCTAGACATCTTGCTTGATGCGCAAGACGAGTGTTGTCTGTACTGCTTCGCATTGTCGCAATTATGTCCCTTGGTAGGTAGTTTGCTGAGCACTTGCTTAAGATAAGAGGCTCATATTTCTAAGCGAGCTCTTATGACAGAAAAGAACAATGAGCGCGTAGAACTGATGAAGATGAGGCGTGTTTAATGATGATAGCTGCGATTAAAAGTAGCTCCTGGGGTTACACTTGGCACCAGCCACATCGTAGCCTCGCGTCATGGAGCATTTGCATGACACCGCCACACTTACACCAAGGTGACAGTTGAGGCGTCCGTCGTTTAACCTGCACGAACTTGATAGAGCTCAACAACACCATAACCTTCTTACTTTGCTGGTGTATGGATCTCTGATTTGTTTGCTTCTTGCTCTTTCCAGAGGAGGCCGTACACAATGACTTGAGCCTCAGATATCGAAACCTAGAAGCCTTCAAGGCAGATAACACGTAGAGACCTCCCAGCCTCCATTGCGACGGCGCACCGCGTCATAACCCTCTTACTGGAACCCTTCAACCCCCAGCCATGACTGAGTCAAGCTTCCACAGTGGCACAGGGCAGAAACTCGCCGATGGCACTGTGATTGCAGCTGGCATATGCTCGCTTTTCTCTACCATTGTTTCTATCTTGTATGTCCTGCTCTCTAATGAACATTGTTGCCTCGTCGCTAACATGTTTTCTCAGTGCCATATGGCGTCAAACGTAAAGACTACCTCCCATCCTCTGTGTGAGCGCTCCCTAATTCGTGGCATGCAGAAAGAACTACAGGAAACCTCTGCTCCAGAGATATGTGATCAGAATCCTTCTCATGTATGTTATACAGTCAAGACGATATGTGGAAGTAACCATACTGATATGCTTAGGGTTCCCATATACGCCATTTCATCATGGGTCAGCTTGATCTCGATAAAAGCCTCGCTCTATATGGATCCGATACGAGATCTATACGAAGCATTCACGATCTATACATTCTTCCAACTCCTCATCAACTTTATCGGCGGCGAGAGAGCACTCATAATAATGATGCATGGCCGTGAACCGGTCCACCACCTATGGCCTCTCAACCACTTTCTGCCCAAAGTCGACATCTCAGATCCCCATACCTTCTTGGCGATTAAGCGCGGCATTCTCCAATATGCATGGCTCAAGCCTGTCCTCGGATTAGCGACAGTCATCATGAAAGCTACAGGCATCTACAAGGAGGGCTACATTGGCATATCGTCAGGCTATTTCTGGCAGGGAATTTGGTACAACGCCAGCGTCTCGCTGAGTCTTTATGCTCTCGGCATGTTCTGGGTGTGCATGCACAAAGATCTTCAACCCTTTAGACCGGTACCAAAGTTTTTGTGTATCAAGCTCATCATCTTTGCTTCCTATTGGCAAGGCTTTGGTTTGTCGATATTGGTATGGCTTGGTGCCATCCCTGACGATGTTCAAGGATACACTCCTGACAACCTCGCCGCTGCCATCCAAGACGCACTCATCTGTATGGAAATGCCTCTCTTCGCCTTCGGCCATTGGTACGCCTTCTCCTGGCGCGATTACGCAGATGTTTCTATCTCAGCAGCGCGCATGCCAGTCAAGTATGCCCTGCGCGACGCCTTTGGCATCCGCGACCTCGTCGAAGACACAAAAGAGACATTCACTGGAGCAACATACGAGTACCGCCTCTTCGACTCCGGAGACAACATCATGGCCCACGAAGAGTCCAGTTCCCGCGCTGCTCGAATGTTGGAGGGCATGCGTTATGAGCGTGGCGGAAAGGGCAAGTACTGGATACCGAAACCCGGAGACGCCGCAAACGCACGCACACCACTTCTTCGGCACCAGAGTAAAGATGGCAACAACACTCTGGCCCCACCATCTCCTGGCCTGGCGGGTTCTGGCGATGCAAGTAATGAGGTTGATGACCTTGATCCTGAGGAGGAGAACTTGTATGTCCGAGCCAAGAAGCTGGAGTTTGGGGACTGGAATTATCCGGTTATTACGGCGCATACGGCGAGACGGGGTGGGTGGATGACAGATGAGCCGGAGCTGTTAACTACATCTGCGAACAGGAATTTGTTGCAGCCGACTAGACAGGCTGAGCAGGTGAGGAAGAAGAATGCCAAGAAGGTTGTAGAGAAGGTGAGGGGAAAGGGGAAAGAGAATGAGTCGCTTGATAGTGGCGAGGGGAGAGCACCGCTGATGAAGGGGCTGTTGAGTAGGAGTAAATCGGCTAGTTCAAGTAAGAGCTCCAGTAGTGGGACGAGTGATAGGAGTCAGCTTGTGGATTTGGTGGTGGAAGATACCCATGCAGAGGAGGTGGAGCAAGTGAGGGCTAGGAAGGAGGGCAGTGCGGGGTGGAATGCGGTGCAGCCGAGACGCTTTGTGTAAATGCTTTCATCACCCATATTCCATGCGTTTGCTAACATTCTTCAGACGCACGTACGGCGGCAAAGAAGGAGAGGAGATCCGTGAGGGATTCGAGCCTACCGATAGCCCACCAGTGATTGACCCAAAGGAAGGAGAAGATGAGAATGACCACACTAACAACAGCGATAAATTTGTGCTTGACGAGGAAGATACCACGAGTCCAGGTGCTGAGGAGAGGAACGAGTGGGGCGAGAATAGATTCAGTCCAAAGCTCAAGCCGAAGTATGGTGTGTCGGGAGAAGAGGGCTTTGAGAATGTGTGGGAAGAGGCGGCTGAAAGCCATACCAAAGCAAAGGAGAACCCTTAGTGTAAGGCTGAAGGAAATTTGTGGAATCTCTTTATGATTTCGTGATATCGACATAACGCGCCTCGCTTCATTTCGTTATGTTCGTAGCCTCGATAACCACCTCACCACCCTACTACAAAGTCGATGAAACTGCATATCCCCAACCTTCTTCAGGTGACCCCTTAATTCCAGCGTTGGGCGAGTCCGGTGTCCAAGAGTCCGAGTCTCGAGTCCTTCGTTCTCTGGTGCTGTTCTTGTGCTCGTTACATCAGGGAATGTGATGAAAGACTTCATGCCTCGCCAAGAGCATAGCTGTGGGCTAGGACCTTCTTTCTTCTGTCCGCTGGCCCATGTTCTTGTGTCTACTTCGACCTCTCCTGACGTACTATCGGTCTGCTTCATATTCTGCCAGTGATGATGACGGCCGAGGGATGTAGTTTCTTTGGTAGTTGGGCGGCGCGAGGTGTCCGTATTTCTCCCATTCCCGTTTCGTACCTTCTTCATTGGCGGACCAAACATTCAGGTGATGAAGTAACTCATATATTAAGCGTTTTGTGTCGAAGTCGTTGTCGAGTCTGCAAAATCCTCCAATAGCTGAAGATTTGTCGCTGTTGATACTGGCTACAAGGCCCCCTTATTCATCATCAACAGTGTCTTAAAGTCGAACGCATTTTCGTCAATCAAGCCATCGAATAAGAAAGGTCGTCAATCTGATCACATTTTTCCAACTGAGGCTGTGCCCACTCCTTGTAGCGACCAAGCAAGCCATACTCAGTGTTCACTACGGCATTATACAGTAGCTAAGCTGCATCTGAACGGCTTTGGTAAAGTGGTTAGTGGACGTTTTCAAGGTCCTCCCAAGGTAATCCCCAATCTACGCCGGATAAGCTGTGTATAAGAGCCTCGAGGTGCATGACGCATGTGATCAGCGACTCGGCCCCACGCAAACGAACTCTACACCTGAGTATAGATCATGTAGAACCCAACTTGACATTGATGAGGGCTTTAACCCTATTCTATATAACCGTTTATAGCAAAGGCAAAATCCATGTAATCATTGAGGACTTTATTCCGATATCTCTTGGGGACTATATGGAGGATGTGATATTCGATGCAGCAGCTCATTATATGAAGGCAACAGGCCTTCCAGTTATAACATACGAGGTGGCTGCTTTCATCGTTAAAGCGGTTGCCGCAGTTCCTTGTAATAATGAAGACAACGAAGTGTCTGTGGAAAGAGCATTTGGCTCTGAGGACATTGTATCATCAGAAGACATCAGCGGCGTATGGGTAGAGGCCGAGGGATACGTTTCCGAGTTAATGGTTTCGACTATAGAAAGAAAGTCAGAAGGATTCCAGGATTGGGCTCTCTTTTACACAAACAGTGGCTATGTTGGCACCTGCCCGCACTGTGCAAGAAAGGGGGATGAGCTGTAGTCTCTTTCGGATCGTTTAGGATTTATCTTCAGAAAGGCTTCAAAACGTTCCTGCTAGAGGCTGTCCTGATGGGTCGACTATAAAGCCAGTACGACTGGTTGGGAATGCCTATGCCACTTTGGTGGAAAAGGAGCTGTCTGCCTATGCAGGCGACTAATGGCGGATTGTGTATTGTGTATTGTGTGGGTGCAAGGGTGCAAGGGTGAAATGTAAAGTCAATAAGGGTCTGAAAGAGGATATACCTTTCAAACAGAGCCTTTCATAAACTGGTTACCATATTTACCACGCTCTGTTCAAGGGTTCTATGCGGCTATGTGTCGTTTGACATATGGTTAGACATGATTCACCCCGTGATCCATCTTAGCATGGTTCCCGAACCACGTTCTTACCTGTGCCTCTCTGAAAAGGGTCAGATATGAGTGAATGCCAAATTCCGTTCACCGATTCCCTGTGCCCGCTGCTAAAAAACCCAGCTGGGCTGAAGTCAAAGCGGATCTTGTAGTTTCTTGTCGCGTGGAGCGTAAGCCCCAACGCAGCTTTGTCGACATGATAAAAGAATATTCCGCCGCCTTCCCGACAACGCAACCTTTCATAACAACACCGCAACCATCTATCTACCTGAGGTCTGAGCCCAGGCCAGCTACCAGCGTTGACGACGAAATGAAGGTACCGCCAACTCCGAGAGAGACATCGCGGTCTGACGAGGACGGTAGCAACCTAGCACCTGACTCAACCAGACCAAGGTATATCTACAAGCCCACGCCGAGGGCTACCAACGACGTCCTGGGTCGCGATCGCAGACAAAGAGGTGTGACGCAGCCGCCTTCAGGTCCCAATCGGCCTCGCAGCCGTGAACAGAGAGAGCGAGAGCAACAGGACCACGAATGTCAGAAGCTTCAGGATAAGATTGCCCACGATACTCGCCAAGCTGAAGTTCTCGCGCAGTTTGAAGCTGCACGGACAGCCGATACAGCTGACCCACATCCAACCGAGATGGTGTCTACTAGAGGAGAGGAGAGGAGGGAGAGAATGAGACAAGCCAAAGAGCGGGAACGTCGTCGTAAGCTCAATGGCGACGTAGAGGTCACCGGTGAGGAACCGCAGACCCCAGGTACGTTTACCACTTCCGGCGTTGAAAATCGCAGATCAGAAGAAACAACTGACAAAAGATAGCCAATAATCGGAGCAAGGAGAAGAAGGATGGTGCCAAGAATAGCCCAACAAGAAGTCAAAGAAATCGCCGAAGACGGCCTGACAGCAGTCCTTTGTCCTCTATCAATGACCTACCTACCGATGCTGAAGACACCAGAGCAGTGGCGTCACACATCCAGGCCCGTGCTTTGAGCAACGTGTGGATTGCTTATGAAAATCCTCTGAGCTTAATGGAATCTGCAAGAGAAGCCATCGGCAGACTTTGCTCAGATGATGGTCGTTTTGAGCTCCTTGAGCGCAAACAGTCCGACAATGAGTACAGCAATGATACCACGCGTAAACGTCACAGGAGGCGCGAAGCTAAGCAGGAGTTAGCAAGTGCGAAGAAGCAAAAGGAGAATGAACGTGATGCTAGTAACCTATTTGATGGGGAACCTCCCATCGTAGGGCTTCAAAGACCGGTCAATCAAGGAGGTGAGAACCGCTCTTTGTCCTCCACACCCGGTCTCAACAACTTCAGAGCTTTCAGCAGTGAACGCAGTGCTTGCGGCAATGGCCGCAGTGCCCGTGCCGTCAATGTACCACCGGAGTTCTTAATTGCCAATCCTCAAAGGAGGGCTGGAGGTAATCCAGAGTCGGACGATGATTATGATGAGGAAGATCTCCGCGAGAGACTCTTAAGGCGTGGACGCTCCGGTCTCGGCGGCTCAGCACCACAAGTACAAGTGGTGGAAATTCCGTCATCTCTAGCCGCTGCCGCGCAAGAGAACCCTCTGACCCCTCTACATGCCACCAATACCTTTAGACAAGGTCTTACTCCACGGCAGCCAGTTGTTCCAGGAAAGAAGTACACTGGCATATGGGCTAGAGGTTTCGAATTGGATCCGAATCCACCGCCAAAACTGGTCACTTCCAACCCGGTCGTGGAAAATCCTGACGCGCCAGTAACTACTAGAAGTGGAAGAATCCTTGGTTTAAACTTAGCTTCTACACCGGCTCCAGCACCAACTCCTGTGCCTTCACCTGTATCTGCTCCTGTTTCTCAGCCGCCTTTAGTGCCAACATCTAAGGACACAGGGAAAGACAAATTTAAGGGCAAGAGCACAACGAGGCAGAAGTGTAGATGCAAGAGAGGCAAGCTCAAGTGTACCTGTAATCCAGTGGACGAAGAGTCCGAAGACGACGAAGTCTGTGATGTCTGTCAGCTTCTGCACTCTGAACCGCCCAACGAGATCTTCTTCTGCGAGAAGCGCGACAGGGGTTTCCACCGAGAATATTGTGAGCCAAAGGTCTTCAAGATCCCAAAGGGTGACTGGTTGTGTAAAGACTGTGATCCTAACGGACTGCCCACTGAGATGAAGGTGAAGCTTGTGGGAAGTAAGCTGCTTGAGGACGACCACGATAAGAGTGCTGATCAGGGCGAGGGTGAGCGCAAAATAAGCTGGAAGTGTAAGTGCAAGAAAGGCAAGGATAAATGTACCTGCAAGCCTCTGGAGCATACCAAGAAGAGTGAGGATGAAGAAGTCTGCACAGTCTGCCAGCTTGCCGATTCCGAGCCACCAAACGAAATTCTTTTCTGCGATAGCTGTGGCCGGGGTTTCCATCAAGAATGGTGTGAGCAAAAAGTCCTTGAGATTTCGGAACACGACTGGCTGTGTAAGGACTGTGGCCCTAATAGACTGCTTGAGGACGACCAAAATAAGGGTACAGATCAGGACGGCGGGCGGAAGAGAAACATATGGAAGTGCAAGTGTAAGAAGGGCAAGCTCAAGTGCACGTGTAAGCCAATTACGTCGCCTCGGAAAAGTGAGGACCACGAGGATACGGATACGGATCAGGACGACGGTGACGTTCCGAACAGACCAAACGTAAACAAGGCTTCCACAACTTCAACCAGAACCACCAAAGCTTCCAAATCTTCAACCAAGAATAACAAACACACCGACAAGATGGAGAACCACAGCGGTGCTACACAGAGGAAGTCAGGCGCATCCGCTTCCAAAATGCAGGTACGTCCATAACCCAATTCCTTCCGCTTTCTCTTGTATCGCTAACAACATCTCCGCAGAACAAAGCATCTTTCCATTCCGAACCAAACGACAGCCACGACGTCAGCACAGCTGGAACAGAGGTGAACAACGAGACAATGTCCGAGTCCAACTCAACGGACAAGGACAAGCAAACCACCACAATGGACGCCACTCCGAATGGGAACACGATGTCTGCTTCCAGTTCAAAGGCCAGGGGCAGGCGCACCGTTAAGGATGTCAGACCTCATTCTTCGACTCAGGCATCCCAAGCCAACATAGCCGCAACAATGGATGCGACCCCAAGCTCCAACGAGATGTCGGAGTCCGACTCCAAGGACAAGCACAAGAGACCTGTTTTGGCGTACAGAACGCGTGCCTGTACTCAAATTTTCCAGTCTGACGATACCGCAACAATGGATCCAAACGCGAGCACGGGCGCCATGTTTGAGTTCAGCTCCGCGACAAACAATCAGAGCTCCGCGTCCCAGAACAGGGATGATTATCCAGGTCACGCCGACAACAGTGTTGCAAAGGCCGACAGCAACTCAAACGAGAGCAAATTGAGCACGATAAATGATGAGTTCCGCAAGACTATGACTCAGTTCGTTTCGGAGAACGTCAACAAGCGCTCCATTTTCCAGAACAAAGATGGTCGCTCCAGCTGCGAAGCAATGAGCGCCTCTGCAAGCCTCCAGAGCATGGCTTTTGAGATCCTGCAACTCGCGAGCGAGGTACGTGAACTAAACAATCCCAGCACAGTACTGCGTCGTGGGCTAACTTTTGTGACAGAGATTGGAAGCGAGGGCGATCCTGTCAGCCCGTGACGAGGATGGAGGGGCCATGGGACAGGCGTCCCCAAAGTCCGCAACCGGCCCAAACATTAACTTCAACCCATACGGCGCAACAGTCGTGGACGAGGCCACAACCACGGTTCCGACATCTCCAAACTCCTCCGCTAACCCGGGAACTTACGGCCGTCTAAACGGCACACTAACCCACAACGACATTCCAGGCCGCCCATTCAACCCACCAACGCAGTCCACGCCATCCTCCACCGCAAAGGCTTTCGAAAATCTCTCTATTCCAGCCTCCATATTCAAGGCCCGGCCCGGCCCATCCAGCTCCTTCAGCCAACAACTATCTCGTGGTGTTAGAGGAAACGAAACACCCACCATCACCCTCGAGGACCGCGGCTATGCCAACCCATACGGCTGTGGTATCGAAAGCTGCGTTTGTGCTAGAAATTGTACCTACGCCGGTGACAGGGCGACCAGGTGTATGGTTTGTAGGCATGTGAGGTATAGGGAGAGGGCTGTTAGGAGGACGGCTGCTGATTCCAGATTTCGCCGTGTTCAGGTGCTTGATTTTGAGCAGGAGACTGTTGTGCAGAGGGTGGAGGAGAACGAGGATGATGTCATGACGCGTGTTGAGGATGGTGACTCCGATGAGGACTTGGAGAGGAACTCGAGCAGGCACCACTGTGTCAGCGGAGGTCACCAATCTTCGTGGCTTCGGCGTTATCAACACCCTCTCCATCAACGTCGTCCCATCCGTCGAGATGGAGGATGTCGAGGATGACCACTTCAAGAGCAACTAGCGCAAGGATCTCGTCATGGGCAACAACACCGGCCGGCCAACCACAAATTTTCGTGGCTCAACTGCCATGTCATTCAGCTTTACGGCCATGGTACCAAACGTCGGCGAGCAGGGCGCATAGGACTCAGTCCCCAACACCGCAGCCGGCAAGCCCATTGCCGACGTCCTCCGCGGAAACACCGAGGTTGAGCGCGACCCAGTCTACGACGCCGATCTCGCCGCCGCCGCAAAAACTGAAGTAATGTTGAGAAGGCCAAGAAGCCTGTGGATAGGGAAACCTACTTCGACAAGCTCATCGGGCGCCTCGTGGCCAAGCCAGCCGAGGGTTCTCAAGAGTCCAAGGACCTGACCACGACCATGGCGTTGATACCGGAGGAATTCAACGAGTGGCACAAGAGGTACATAGCTTTCCTTGCTGCTGAGGCGATGAAGAAGAGGGGTGGACCCCGTCGCTAAGTGGGAAAAGCTGGGATGTGTGGGTGAGTCCGTATGGCCGCCGGGTTACTGGTTGGCTCATACGTACCATGGGAACAGCTGGATATCGATTCGGTGGTTGGTTCGCACAATGATCGCAATGTCATCCCCCCCCCACCTACATCCATGTCGAGGTGGATAATGGAAGCAACGAGTACAGTCTAGGAGATTTCGTCATGAGATCATGTAGCTAGTTCTTCAGTAATTGTAAGAAATTACCTTGCTTAAGGCGTAGTACAAATAAATGTGTGATTGTATAATGGGTGTCTTACAGTATTACCTAATCATATCCTACAAACTCACCTCAACCACAAAGTCCACTGAAGTCTACCACATGAACCTTTGCAAGCCCGGCTCACTGGGCCAGGTAAATGGCTTGTACAGAAACACGGCACAGGTGACCATATTAACAAGCGCAAACCACACTGTTTCACTCAAGAACATGACCCTCTCCTCCTTTGCCGCATAAGCAGCGAGATGAAGACGCCAGATTAACCACGGCATAATAAAGTACCTCGGCTCCACCAACGGCGTCGTCACAAGACTCAGCACCGTAGTTAACAGAAAGACAGTTATGAACGCCGTATCCGGGCCCTTCTGCTCAACCGGCGGTTGGTGTAGCTTCGCCTTTACCGCATTGGCGTGTGCGGTTCCAGCGCTCACAGAATTCGCTGTTGTTATATGTGGGTTGCTTGGAGTGAAAGACGAGGTGGCTGGCCGGGCTGCGCTTGGTGGAGGTGCGCGACCGAGGGCGCGGAGGCCGAGCCATGCACCTATCACGTAGACGGGGATGAGTATATATTTGATAAGTGGGTGGCGGAGAATGGTGTAACGGAAGACGTAGAACATGTAGTGTCTGTTGTCGGCTAGGGTAAATGGGTGAATGATAGTGTTGAAGTGGGCAATTCCGACTGCTACTCCTGTGCCCAATATGAGAGTAAGAATGGTTGAAATGGGTGGTAGTGAGCCGTTCATTGCATCGATCACTAAACGTTTGCTAGTCGGATAGTAGAGTGGAAAGGAGAAGAAGGCGCAGAAGGCGTGTAGGTAGAGGAGTTGTGAGAAATGGATGGTGGCGACATGGTTGTTTTTGTCGCCCAAGACGACGCTGCCATTCCAGAACACGAATGCTGCGAAGGAGAAGAGGAGGGCGATGTACGGCCAAAGTCGTGACACAAGAAGGACGGGATGATGGAAGGCTGATATAGCTATGCTGAGAAGTGATTGAACATAATCTTTCTTATTAGCAATTCCTTTGTGAAGAATAGGGCGAGAGACAAACCAAAGAGACCGGCCATGGATTGTGTTGGGTTATGTAGGCGGCCGGAGGCGTAGCGGTGATACAGGACCGAGGTCTCCTCGAATACACCACCATTCTTTCGTATCCCATCCTGAGCTGTTGCAGCAGGAGCGAACTGGGTACATCCTTGGACCCATTCAAGGCCACCGAGAAAGATGGCGACCCAGAAGATATTAGTCTGCCTCATCAACAACGCCGCAATTCCTACGACATAAACCAGTACACCACTCAAGGAAGAGTTCGACCTCTGCCGCAAGAGAGAGACATAATATGCGAGCAGAACAACAAAGGTGGATAGTACATCTGTATAATACAAGCCAGAGAGGAAGAACAGTGGCGGGAAGAGACATAGATTGAAGGCCGTTGCTGCTATAGACATGGAGTCTTGATGCGGGTGCAGTAATGACCTGATCTTCCAGCAGAGCAGGAACATAGCACCCAGAGTGAGCACCCCGAGGTTTCTGAGCTCAGTAATATGGCAGTTGTTATCAAATATAGGGGCCGCCGTCTTTTCGAGGACCTCAGCGCCTTCGCCGTCCTCTTTCGGTCGTCCATCACGTGAGAGTTGTCTTCCTGGCCACCATGACTCTGGAACTATCGACTTTAGAAGTATTGAAACACCGTAGAGACCTGGCGGGGTGGTAAGTTTCGGGTTCCATGTCATGTAGTCGCCAGAGCAGTATTGTTGTGCTTGAGGAACGTGAAACACCTCGTCCTGGATGCATGTTAGAACTGGTTAATGTGGCTTGGATGGGAGATTACCATGTACGGCTCGGGAACACCGTTATTCACTTTCTGCACCCAAAAGCCGCTGGCCAACAGCAATGGCGTGCCAAATAAAACCAAGGCGCCATATTTGCCAAATGTGGACTGTTTTGATGCCATCTCCCCTTTTTGTGGTTAGGTAGAGGATGGCGTGGTGACGATGTGAGTGTGCATATCTCAGCCTTGTGAAGCCATCTCAGCCTTGGCCCTCGATATGGGCATCTAGCTATCAAAACACTGCAGCTACAATCATACAGATTCGGTCAAACTTTTCCTTGAAAGAACTTGCTTTTTTTGTGGTGCATCTCAAGATATTAAACTTATTACCTTCAAGCTTTGGATCATCGCAGCATTTGATAGCACAATCCCACGCAAGGCACGACGCGCATCGCATCGCAGCACTCGCACACCAGCACGTTAACAACAATTGACATTCGTCGCCCCATTTCGGCGACCTATACACATCTGCTTGGTCTACATGGCATTACCATTACCGCCTGGCCTCACACCGGCTGAAGTAGCCTTCCAATGCGAAAACGAACCCATCTATGTCGTCCCACAACAACGCATGGACTCAATACCTCTCCTCTCCGCACGTAGATCCAACGACAGTTCCTAGACCGGTCCACTCTTCTAACACTGCTACCAGGGACCGACGCCAGTTTTGAGACCTCCCCACCCGGCAGAGTTACCACTCTGGCTCGCCCTCCTCCTGCACCGCCAAAAACGCGCTCTGATACAACCGCCCGCCTGGCTTTCAATACCCTCCCTCGAACTCATATTGTCCATTGAAACCACATCCGAAACCTTCACTAGAGGCTTACACGAATATCCGGTTGCGCAACAAGCACAAACGGCAGCGTTGCCGTACCATTGGCTGTCGATAGCACATATAGTACTCTCCAGTTGCCCCAACTCTTTCGATTCTGGGAGTCTGGCACAACTGAGTATGCTTGTGAGGAGTATAAGGGAGGTTAGACAGGCGAAGATTAGGGAGGGATTAGGAACATTGGAAGGAGGTGGCGTGGTGAGCTTGAGAGGCGTTAGTGGATTGGAGGTCAGTGAGGAGAGAGGGTTCATGGTGGGTGTTATGGACGGGTTGAGGGAGATTGGTGCGAATAGGGAGTGGCTGAGGAGGAAGGAGGAAGTAGCTGGAGGTGGAGCTGCTAGTGCAAGGGCCAGGACGGCGACACAGGGAGTTGATGAGGATGATGATATCGAGATGAGCCTTGAGCCGAGCACGGGATACTGAGCAGCGTGGCTGTGATCGTAGAGTTCGCAGAGCAAAATTCCACGGGAGGACCGCTATACTTCTTAATGGAAGTCGGTACTACGGTACAGCCAAGGATGCGATGACATTTGGGGACGATATGATGGATATTATGAGACACCTCTGAAGATGTGCGGTCTCGATGCTGAGAAGAGGACCTCAAAGGGCCATGAACTTGAGCTAAGCTATCTGGCGAGGTATGGCTTGAATGTACAAAATCGTGCCGGGGCCACGAAGAGGAATGCAAAGTATATTAGAGGCCCATGGCAGAGACGTTTCAGCATCTTCGTCGAACATACCAGAATGGATGTCCCAGTACCAGGTAGACTAGCTGCCTGCGCAGACATCAGTCGACAGTGCACTCGTAATGCTGTCGATGCAAGCACCAGCTTTGGGAGTCATGTTGCAAGTTTTGTCATAGTCGGAATGAATTGAGCCGAAAAAGTACGGAGGCACTTAGCACAAGCCGAGATGATTTTCAGATAGACTCCAAAGTACAGCATCTTCGCACCCCAATGCTTCTTCGCTGCCCATTTCTTCACAAACACTCAAACTTCAATTTCAACCATGCCATATCTCTTCGATGCCTTCGCGACCGATGCCGACGATGTGGCCCCAATCCTAGGCCTACACGCTTCGTCTGCGGTCCACGAGCCGACATCCTCTCCATCATGACCTTCCTCCTAACCAATATACCCATCCTCGCATCTCTGTGCATGACACCCGCGGCCGAAGCCCAACTTCCTCCAACACTAAAAAGCTTGGGTGCTACGGCAGTAGCCATTTTGATACCTACGCTCCTCTTTCTCGCGACGGCGTCGTCTCACGATCACCCGAATTTCTGGAGCTACGTCTTATACGGTGCGACGGGGGTTTGGAACATATTCTCCGTCTTGGGCTACTTTTGATGGCGTATTTGGGGCCGAAATTGACTGATCAATTTGGGCGCTGCATGGGAAGGAGAACTTTGAAAGGAGAGAAGGGCGAGGCGGCTTTACTCGGAGCTGAGAGAGCTTAATGTTCTCTCGATTGGTGAGCTACTAATCATAATCTAGCACAACCATTACGCCGCTGAGTTGATCAGAAGCCGTTAGGTAAATACTCAAATACACAACACTGGTGATAAACCCAAACTCTCAATCCAAACTCCGATCAATATTTTGATTGAAACTGGTTAGTCAGGTGATACCGCGTTAGGTTACCACTCCGGCGCGTTACCTTGCTAGCTACTCTAGCACCGAGGCACCTTATCAATGACGATAACGACTCCACCAACTGAGACACCACCACAACTTCAAAACACAGCATTTCTTACTGTTGAGCGACATGGCTCGAGGACATATCAAAATACAAGTCCCTGCGCATCCCATAACCGCGAAACCTGAAGACGACGAAGGCGACTACGGCTCTGACTGGGACGAAGAAGATCTCGCCATCCTCAATGCGCAACTCGAGTATATACTACCCAAAGAAGATATAGAGACAAAAGAAGATAATCCGATAGTAAATGATGTTGAATACCTGCCTGCGCCGGCAGTGGCAAGGATGTCGGCCAGCCAGTCAAGTCAGTCGTCACAGCGCCGAGCTGAGCCTATGCGGATCGAGTTTGATGACGAAGACGATAATACGAAGGATACCGAGCGGTTGGGGAGGATTGGCGACAGAGACGACAGAACAAAGATTACCTACCCGGATTGTAAGTCCGCCTTTGTTTCTTGCGAGGACGGCAATTCTGACCATCGCTAATTTAGCGCTTAGTATCAGCGAAAGTCTTACAACTGGAGAGCGGAGGTGTCGAGGCCGCTGAGACGGAAGTCTCAGCCAACGATATAAATAACAAAGACAATGCGTCTGATAAACGAACACCCATACAGCGCTACCGAGCTGCGCCTTCACGAGCACTGTCGGTGACGGACCTGGTGTCGCCAGCATGGTGTGAGCTCCAGTATAACTTCCATCTAAGCCGACATGGGAAGAAGAAGGCTACACCGGCGATGAAGAAGGGCACCAAGGTCCATGACAAACTGGAAGAGGAGGTGTATACTATTGTACCAATGACGACGACTAGTAAAGAAGAAGCGTGGGGTTTGCGGCTGTGGAATGTTATAAGTGGGCTGAAGATACTGGCTGAGACGGGTATGACGAGGGAGCTCGAAGTATGGAGTGTCCTGGGAGGTGAGGTGGTGGGCGGCGTTATCGACGAAGTGTCTTTAACCTCTCCGAATCCTGGGCTGGAGGCAGGGTTGAAGAAGGTGCAATCGCAGGGTGGAAAAGTCAAGAAGGAGGCGAAGCTGGAGGAGGGCCAAACATCGCTGAATCCGTTTCTGCTTATTCATGGCGCCAACACGATAAGTGGTGCTCTTAATGCTGTGGCTCAACAGTTGCCTTCATCACAGCACTCTCAGTCCTTAACTCCAAAGACGCCTATTCTGTATATCACAGACGTCAAAACTCGCACCGCCCGCTCCCTCCCAAACGAAGTATCTTTCCGTCCCACAAAATACCAGCTACAGCTATACCACCGAATGCTCAGCACCCTCTCCCGTGGCGAGCTAGACTTCTCAGTCATAGCCGACCACTACGGCCTGGACATGCAGGCGCCATTCGGCGACGCATTCATAGCTCAAATCGTCGGCTTAGACGCCGACCTCGATCTGATACTCGAACACAACTCCTTGGCCGGTCTCTGGAGTCTCTTGCCCTCTGCTCTTGCAAGCCTCAGTGGTGGTGGCAAGCTGCCAGAGGTCTCGCCAATATTGACGGCAGAGTACCGCGACCCGCTCAACGGCTCCATCAAAGGATCAAAAAGTTTTGTATACGACGACGCGGATGTGGTGAAGTATCTCAATTCGGAGCTGGAGTGGTGGAAAGGAGAACGGGAGGCGGTGGGTGTGCAGCTGCAGGAGGCTTGGAAGTGTGGAAGCTGTGAGTTTGCGCCGGAGTGTGAGTGGAGGATCAGTAAGGTCAATGAGGCTGCGAGTAGGTTTAGAAGGAGAGGAAGGAGGGAGAGTGGTGGACAGGCCCCGCAGGAGGCTGTTAGTCCGATGTGATTAAGAACATGGCTAGTGAATCGGTTAAGGATGTGAGATACGATGATACCCGGAAGTTAAAGTTAAGAATGATATGTTTATTATACACCTCAGGTCTTGCTTCCATGTTGCGTTGCCTAAAGCAATAAAATACATTCTCTGTGTTGAATTGTCCCTCTAAGCAATACTTCGCGACAGCATGGCCATCAAAATCCACATTCATGTCAACCCCTATCTTTGACAAGGACCTCCACTATCAACACAGACCGGGGCATCCTGCTGTCACCAAGATCATGAAAATTATTGAATAGATTTGTATACTCCAACACCAATGTCCACGACCAGGCTGACGACTCCAATCTCAGAATAGCCCATACATTGTCTCTCGTAGCACATCCTGTTGATTTGGTAAGCCCCCCTTCCACTTTCTTGTCATGAGAGAATGGTACTCGCAGCGACAGAAGAGAAAATAGCGTCTTCTTCTTCCTCGTTAGATCTGGAAGACTGTAGAGTTCTCTCCTCACCGTCGTTTGCTTTCGCCAACGAGTGGTAGATTGGCCGGTGCTGCCGTAGAAAGAGTGGATTGCCGTTCAGACTCATGCGCTTTGGCGTCCATTTTCGCCGAGGCCGGTTGTGCGACTTAAGCTTGATGGGGTCGATCCTGAGTCTTTGGGACTCTAGAAGAGTTATATCTTCTCTTTCCTTTTGTCGCTGCATCTTTTTCAACCACTTGCTGCTATACACTCGAATACTGCTAAGGTCTAGATTCTTCCGCACTGGGTTTTAAGACCTGCCTCCACTCAACTCCAACTATATTCGAGTCCTCATTTATACACCATGCCAACTCCGCAAACCACTTTCCATGCCCCTCATATATACTTGCTGCATACGCCGCCCAATTCTAGTACTCAGTAAGAACCAGATATTCCATGTACACATCTTCCCACGCAGAAAGTGCCTCGGCGGGTAGAATAATGCAGCCCCTGTCGTCCCAGGCAAATTGAAAGAGCTAAGGTGATCGCCGATATCGGTTCCTCGGTAGGGGCACTGTCGTTAGGCTGCAACCGTTTCCGCTTCCTTTTCCATTTTCAGTTGATTCTGAAGCATGAAACAATCCTGGCTGACTGATGTAAAACCAGGAGGTGGCTGGGACTGCTCGCACGTGAAAACCGGTCATATATGAGATGCTACGACTGACTGAAAGGGGAATGGTGTGGATGGGTGATGAGGCCTGAGCTCCGTAGTTGAGAGGTCAGTGCGGGCTCAGGAAACATAATCGCGGAGTTGGCCCGAAGGTCGCGATGACGCGAAGCAAGGAGAACTGATTGAAAACAAGTGTATACAGTGACGACGGAGAAGTAAAGATCTATACACAAGCTAGATCGTCCAAGTGAGGATTGAAGTCCTTCGGCCACCGTATCGATATTGATGCAGTCCATCGTGATATCGGAAGGCTTTCTCAATTGGATATCTTAAAACGTTGGAAATCTTAAACGCGCAGGGTGTGTCGACGCGATGCATAGTCGCTGCACGGCTGTTAGCGAGGCGGAGAAATTGTGTGACGTGAAATTTAGAGATGCGTCCGCAAGGGTAAGGATGTTAACAGTTTTCGCATGCGGACGAGGGGTCGGAAAAGGGTGAGAAGTGATGGGGAGTTGTCCCCGCGAGACACCCGTTGGAAAAGGGCTGGCATTGTCAATTTATGAGTACGACGCGGCAGATAAACGCTTAATGAGATCGAGATACTCTACTGTGGTAAGAGGGCGTTTTGAAGTGAGTATGAGTGGAAGAGGTGAGACTGGGAGGATTGTGGGACACTGACCGGTTAGGGGAAGCTTGGAGAGATGAGACCCATCGAGCATCGAGAAGGAATGCGACAGCGCGCAGTGCTTGGCTCGACTATCCCATAGCGATGCACCCTGGTGCATCAACACCTCCCTTCGAACCTCACATACCACGCATCAGGGCCATCACCCAACAAGATCTCAAACCGGTCAGCTCGTACTCACATTCGGGAGTCTGACAGATCTAAAAGCGTGCGAGGATTTTTGAGGTTGAGCAGGGACCAGGTGTTGGGCAACGTGCACTCGAAACAAAGAGATGCGATATATCAGGTCAAATTAACGGCGAAGTGGTGTCCGTAGTAGGGTAACAAAAGTGATGGAATAGATCCCTGCACTGCGTCGTCATGTTATAGGTAGAGTCGATTTGTAGAGTGTGTTGAGAGGACTCGTCGTCCACCGCTGTTCCGGGAGACGGCAGCATCAGAAGCATGCTGCCTTCGAATCTTGACCGCATATCGACTCTTGACCGCATATCGATTCATAGAGATCAAATGCAAAGAGCATACTCGAGGTGAAGACTACCGATTGATTTTCATGCTCTGTACTCGTACGATCCTCAGCCCTATTCATAGCCTCCGTATCACTTCAATCACTTGTGATAGATACACTTCTCGAAGCATACGACTGACACAACATAATCTTAAGAGACTCGAGCCATCGGTAGGCTGAAAGTCAGCTAACCGATAAAAGCACTCCACAGTCGCACAACCACGCGATGGCGCTTTGATAGCGCAACAGCGACATGCAGCGGACGTGCCCAATTAAGGGACTGTCCGGTTGATATCATCCTCGCCGCCGCAAGCTATCTATGGCTCGTCCCATCTTACCACAGAGGGTTAATATACAGAACACCTTACGTCTCTTCCTCCTTTACACTTTTGCGCTTTTTGGGCCGTTTCGTTCCTTACCATTTTAATTCGGTTGCGCTGCTCGCCGCCGCCGAGGAAGTTGGTGATATCTTCCCCGCAATCGCGAACACCACTATTACGTTTTGACAGCTCGCTCCACTGTATCTTACATATCCACTTTCGCCATCGCAGACACTGACGGCGACGGCTGTCAACGACCACAACATCTCGAAAACCGGCGTACTACCTATATACTTACACCAGCTTTAACACAACCACCTACCACCACTCGCCCGGTCGCGTGACCGTGGCCATACCGACTTCCACCATGTTATACAGCGAACCTCCACGTTTCCGCGCATTCCACGAGGACAAGCCCACGCTCCTCGTCTGCTGGTGGTGCACAATCTTCGCCTGCGTCATAATAATCTTCCGTGTTTGCGGTCGTTATGTTCGGTCCGAAGAACTATTCACAGAGGACAAAATTGCTTTGGCGTGTAATATACCGATATTGATTCGCATGGCGCTGGTGCATGTTGTTGTGTTGTATGGTACGAATAATGTGGAATGGGGCGTGGGCGACGATGGACTCGGTAAAGGGATGTTAATTGGAAATGAAGAGATTCGGAGGAGAGAGGTGGGCTCGAGGTTGGTTTTGCTGAGTAGAGTGTTCTATGCGCTGAGGTATGTTCTACTTCTGTCTTGTTTTTGATTGGTGGACAGAGAGTGAGGTGAGGTGGGAGTTTGATGTTTGGCGTTTCATGGCGGCTGTCGCGTTTAGTGGCCGTTTGTGCCCTGTCTCAGCGCGGAAAGAGCGATCTGTCACTTCTGGCTCAACATCCCGCCATCACATTTTGCCGCGCTTCTACCATTGTTCTCATCTTCCAGAAGCTTTCCTGTTCCATCTCAGTGGCATCATAACCAATCTTTTGCGATGTCGCTTCACCGCGGTGCCCATTGCGATATATCGACCTCTCTTGAGGTGGCACTCACTAACCGATTAACAGCCTCTGGATGCTCAAATTCGCAATAATCTTCTACCTCAAACGCATAACCGACAACATCTACAAAGCCTCTTACGCCATCCTGGTCAAAGTCACCTACGGTTACCTCGCGCTCACCTTCCTCGCCGCCGTCATCTCAAATATAACGGAATGTACTCCATTCTCTCGATACTGGGCCGTAGGACCAGATATCCCAGGCCAGTGTCGCCAGGGCTTTGCTCAACTGATAACCATGGCCGCTGGCAACGTTACCTCGGATTTGGTACTCGTTATATTGCCGCTGCCGATTGTCTGGAGTAGTAAGCTGGGGAGGAGGAAGCAGGTCCAGATCTCTGCGCTGTTCTGCCTCTCCCTCGTTCCTGTCGGCGTCACTCTGTTCAGAGTCCCGTCGATTATAGGATCCCACGGCGCACAAGCCCACCGCTCTCTATGGGCTAGTATCGAAATCCTCTCTGCGACTTCGGCCGCGAACGCTCTTGTGCTGGGAACATTCATGCGCGATAGAGGCACGAAGAAGAACAAGTACAAGTTCGGCTCCGGCGAGACCATAGACCGTCGACGCTCTACTTTGCGTACTCGCGACATGAACCTGCATAAACGCTGGGGTTCGGACGAGGATTTGGTTAGAGATTTGGGACTCAGTGTGTCGAGAGGCATGTGGGAAGAAGATGTCTCTGATCTCACCTCTCGACCTCTTCCAGTCGCAAAGTTCAGCTCCGGCCCATACCTAGCCGCTACCACCAACAACAACACTACAAATCCAAGGGCACAGGCAGAGAGGAGTAAATCCAGCGGGAAGGTCAACAAGAGCTGGCGCTTCCCCGCGAGACACCTCGCGCAGAGAAGTCATGGTGGGGACACGACTGAGGAGACGGATAGTATGCTTGCTTCTGCAAGCCAGACAGGCTTGGCCCATGCTCCCGGTGCGCCGCCCATGCGCGCCGATGCCTCGATAGACTCGACAGAACCGGTACCGCTGATTCCTGAGCGGTCGGCGAATGGGGGTTTGGCCTTCTTTGATGTTGGGAACCTCTTGAAGGCAGAAGATTCGCGCGAGGACCTTGAGCATGGCAGACCTCGCACACGAGGTGAAAACCAAGATGGTGCTTGGGGAGACGGCATCATCAAGGTTACACATTCCCAAACCCACACCCAAACTCACCACCCCCGTACTTCTTCGTCGAGTCCTCCTACCGGAACCTTCATCACCATCTCAGCTGGCCGCAGTCGTGAAAGCCATCTATCACCTCATCCAGGATCTGGTTATGATCCTGCATCTCAGCCCAGCTCAAGCACGCAAGATGTTTATTCCTTCGCGGACTCCTACTCACCCGGCGACGCCTCACAACCTCGTTCCAGATCATCCATTTTTCTCCAAGATATCGGAGGACTCGTGGATGGACCGCCTATTAGTGTGCACGGTGGAGAGGTGGCGAAGAGTCCACTCAGCCCTCATGATCCTTTAGGAGCTAAGAACGCCCTAGAAGCTGCTAAAGACGTTTTGAGTTATTGGGATCGGGAGAAGGGGATAACAAACAGCCACGACTGGGATGTCTCGCCGTTAACGGGAGGCAGTGCCTGGGCGCCGGTGGCGGAGACGCGGCTTTCGCCAGGATCGAGGAGTAGCCCTAAACTGCGACCAGGAGAAAGTGTGGAGTTGCAAACATTTGATAGTAGCCCGAGTATTAGTCCAGGAGGGCATTCGTATAAGAAGAGTGCGTCGCCGAGCGGTCATGGGATTAAATCTGCTTTGAGTTTGCCGAACTTTCATGGAAAAGAGAAGAGGAAGGAGAAGGAGGAGAGGCCCGTGCTGCATGTACAGATGAATAATGAGGGGCCGGGGGATGAGGAGCAGGGCATGGAGCTGTCTGATATAGGCGGCCTTCTCAAGTAGTCACTCCGAGGAGGTGGAGATATGGTATGGAGTTAGGGAGTTGGATACCACTTTGCGAGGTCGGACATTGAATAGTCCTGCGAGATACCATGACAGATAGTTTCCTTATATAGTAGAACGAGGTCAATGTACATTACGATAGATATCAAACATTCGTCTTATTACAGCTGCCAACTCTCAGCTATTTTCGATGCTTTCACAAGATGACGTCCAATCCCTTGCTCCTGCGTTCTGCATGCAGCGAGAAGGGGCCGCCATTGAGAAGGCCCCACCGTACCATCACCACCATCATCGCAGAAAACTCTGGGAAAGCGCACACCATGAAGCGGTGCGGTTATTCCGCACCGCCATGACATCTCACTCAACCTTCCACCTTTTATCCACCTTCATCCCAACTATCGACAACCTCCAATATACACTCGTTAGCACCACTATTGTTACCTTCCTCATGCATATACCTTTCCCGGACGGCTTCGTCTATAACTCTGTCTTCAAACATCTACCATCCGCGATTCAACCATATTATCCTGCACCAAAATATACATTCCAACCTACACACTTCGCCTCTCTTGACGTACCCTCACTACTGAACATCTCCAACCCGTCGACATCTATTCATAATATCCTTGAAGGCTCAGATCAAATCACGGCTTCGCGGCCACGACGTGGTCGACGCTCACTACCGTCCACCGCTTATAAGCATAATCACCCCGGAACGACGCTAGCTACCCCTTACCAGAAATGGCAGACCAGTGTCCCCTCTCTGCCACTGACGAAGCGCTCGCTGACTCGACAAACCAGCGTCGTCCCTCCTCCGTACCACTCGTCCGCAACATATCACCTGGCAGCTCTCGCCCGGGCAGCGCTTTTCTGGGAGGTGCCTCCACCGCCTCTTCAAACCCTTCCGTCCCTGCTAGGCCCCACCCGCTAGATGGAAGACCTTGCCATGGTAACCCTTCCCTAGGTTCCGCCGCATCTTCTCGGCACATTTCCACCTCATCTTCCGCATCTCAGACACTGCATGAGCGACGCCGCGGCTCCGGCGTCCGCCAGCCAACACCTAACACGCGGAACTACAAAGGTGCGGCTAACTATGCGGAAATAGCAACCGCAGAACCAGACCCAGACCTCCATGCACAAGAGCTCGCGACCCGCCTCGCCAGCCTTCCACAACCAGCTCCGAAAGAGGGATTGCGGCCTCCAAATATCCCACGCCCGTTGTTGCCTCCTAAGTTCAAACTCACTGAGAACGGTGAATGGGAGAAGATCACGGAGGAGAAGAAAAATGGAGATGACGAGGCGATGCCTAGGAAGGCTAGTGAGCGGAGCGATGCCGAATGGGCCAGTGTGAGCGCAAGTATCGGCAGTGGGGAGACGGAGAGGCGGGAATACCGGAGAGTGTCTGAGAGTGGACACATCGGCAAAAGGGTTGACTTGGACTTGGACCATGCATACCGATCCAGCCACGAGATATGGCTTACACCACCTGGACTCGTCGGCTCACCTCGGAAGTCGGGAGAAACAACCGCGACTAATGAAGGAGCGGATGCGTTGTCTCCTATCAAAGAGGTGGAGAATGAGGCCACTCAGTCGGTTCAGGGAGATAATGCGGAGCCACCTACTTCAGAAGAGTCGATTGCGGAGCCCCCACCAGAGCCTCTGGTTGAACCCTCGGACCTGGCAAAGAAACTAGTCCATCTTCTCTCCACGTCAACCAAGAGAGTCCAGTGCCTCTCCGCCGGCCACTGTCTCTCGCCTTTCCCTTTCCCACCGGCTGAGATTCCACATATTGACGACGCCACCATCGCATTAGACCTCGCGTCCCTCCTCGTCCTTAACTCTATAATCGGTATCCTCCGCTCCCAAGAAAACTACGAAGCCAAAGGGCGCGACAAATCTATCCTCCTTTTCTACAACGAGGCCTTCAAGACTGCGAGGGAGGAGGGGACGAGACATATCAAGGATATGCATAGGGAGCAGAGGAGAGAGATGGGCTCGATAGAGATCATGTATGATGCTGCGACGATGAGGGGCAAGGAAGAGGTGTGGTGTGTAAGGACGTGGTTGGCTGTGGTTATCATTGTTATTTTGTGTCCGCGCCTTCTTGCCGGCCTCGGTTGGGAAGTCCGGTGTGGCGGTGAGGTTTATGCCATCGAAGGTGAGTTCTTCCATCCTCTTCTTTCGAGGAGTTTCGAATTCGGGAACGAGAGAGATGGGGCTGAGAAAAATAGGTTCTTTTGCGGAGAGCTTCGAAGCGACGGAGTATGCTGCGAGACTGGGGGAGATGATTAGACTGTTTCTTTGGAGACTGCAGAGACTGCAGGCCCTGAGGAGGAATCTCTCTAGAGATGGGGCAGGGGAAGGAATGGTCTTTGATGGACCCGCTATATTTGGTATCAGTGTTATTGATTTTGGCGCCAAGGCGGGTGCGAGGAAGAGAGCACTGACACTCACCAGCGGCTCCGATGCTGTGGGGAGTAGTGATGATGATAGTTCCGATACCACCTGCTTGGGAGCGTCAGCCAGGAGGAGTAGTGAGGAGGACAGCAGAGAAGGCGAAGAGGAGGGGGAGACGCAGAGTGTTGAAGAGTGGGTCAGTAGTGGGAGTGATAGTGACGATGAGCTGAGCGATGAGGGCGGCTCTTTCTTTACGGCTAGCTCGGATAATGACGATGGCACGTCGGACGATGAAGATAGGCTACCGATTAACGACGAGCGTGTAGCACTGAAGGCCGACGCTGTGCGTGTACGCCACTTCCGACCCCGTCAGGTAGAGATGCGTAGGACGATGAGGAATCTGCCGCCGGTGGAGCCGGCGACGGTGGCGAAGATGCTGGATAATGTGGAGCGGGACATGGAGAAGAAGACGATTAGGTAGAGGAGGCGCTGAGGCGGACGATGAGGGACTTAGAGGTTATACAGAGTGCGGAACATGGGAGGAGGGAGAGGAGGGAGAGGAGGGAGAGGAGGGAAGTGAGGGAGACCATGATGCTGGATGTTGACTTGGAAGGAACGAGGTGAGCGGGGAAGTGGAGTGGTAGGGCGCAGGTGTTGAGTAGTGTGAGGAGGATGAGCCACCTAGCGGCAGCGGGAGGGAAGGCGAGGGGCCGCAATTGGGAGGCAGGAAAGGACGGAGTTGGAATAGCCTCTCGCTGAGTTATGGACCGCGTGTGGAGTTTGAGGAGGATGTGGAGGTGGAAGCTGTGTGTTAAGGCGGATGCTGGGATTTGGGCGTCTGTTTGGACTCTAGAGCGGGAGTTTGGCGTTGGATATCATATTTCGTCGCATTTGTGGGATATAGAACGGCCTGGACTTGTGACCGGCGAACAGCGTATGAAAGTAGCGAGTTGAAGAGGTTTTGCGAGGCATGGTAATGAATGGACTCTTTTCCTCTCGAAAACTAGAGTGACCTCACTCTACGTGTGAGCACTCACTCTATTCGTTAGCATTCTACTCGTTAACAAGTACACGGCTCAGTCTTGTAGTTATTGCCGCCGGACACGGTCTCTGCTTAATCTTTGTCTGCTGTTCCTGGATTACTGGGAGATGTGCGGGTGGGGCTGGGAATCTGGTGGGGGATGGGAGGCTTTGAATGAAGGTGCATTTCTACTTAAGTTAATCGCCTAGAGGACTTGTTTGATTGTAGAAAATGGAGGCTAACAGGTTAATAGGGACAACCTGGACTCTTGTGCGTGATGAAGATGTGTGGTTTTATTTGCCATGCTTGAAATTTCTCAAGGAATAGGAGATATGGAAAACGGCGAACTGGTTTTATGGGGAAGATGTTGGAACACGAATACCTTTTAGCAGTTGTTATGTGAAGGGATAGCAGGATCCAGTAACTCGGAGTATCTACGGCTTCTCCGTGGCTGAATGCGGTCGAGCGGCGAAGTCCCGGTACGCCGGCCGCCTTTACGTCTCCGACACCTCATCTATTGGGCCTTGGCCGACATCTTCATATTCTCCTTTTGGTCCAAACAGAACGAGGGCCAGAAGAGTTTCAGAGATACAAGAGTGCCTACTGCTAGGAAGCATACTTATGTCGCATTCCAAGCCACTGTTTCGCACAGAAACGTGAACTGAAGGGAGAATCGGGGGAAGGGGGTTTGAGCGCTGTGACAACGGCAATAGGGGTGAGGAAGTCATATAAAAGAGCCTGTGCCCCAGGCCTTAGAAATCTGAAGGCTTCTGCATCCTTCACCCCTTTTAAAGTTTATTCTGATTCATGCTCCTTAGCCTCTTTTGTTAGCGTCTTTCATCTGCTTAGAAACTCTTGGCTCCACAACACACCCCTCACATCAGTCTAAATTAAGAACCCCGCTCGGCGCTCCACAGCTTCACAGCTAATCTCGATGAAGACACGTGAATTTCGGCACATATCAAGAGATTGTACGCCAAGAGCGGCAGTGGAACGGCATTTGAATCTTCAATAATTCTTTGATTTCTGCCTTGACCGTTTTAGCTGAGAAGGGCTCGAATCTCCAGTCTTCAGTACGGATTGGCGTTCTGCCACACTAAGCGAACCGATTCGTCAGCACCCAGCGGCTCTGGCCATCCAGTGGGGGGTGGCGGCCACTAAAGCCTCCGCACCCAAGCACCAAGTCAGTCAGCTGCAACCAGACACAACAACCCTGCATCGAGTCTGAAGAATACCACACGAACCACCCGTGACCCCAGACTATTGCGAAGATACTGATATCGACGACTACCTCCGTACGACGACCCTATCCACAACCAGTTAACACAGTCGCATGACCCTGCGTTTGTAGATAGAAGAACAGAGGCCATGGCCACAATCGATAACCCCCAAATAAGCGGCGTCCGCCCAACCTTCACCACCAACGATATGAGCGCCGCCCCAGCGCAGCAATCCAACGCTGCGCCAAGCAACCAGACGCCAGGGCATCCGAGCTTCAGAAGGCATGTCGCGTATTCAAAGGTTGAAAGGTCGAGAAAGTGTGCTAACGAGATGTACAGACAACGTGCGTCGAGAGCTTGCGAGGTAAGTTAGACAGATGGCGTCGTTTTGTACCAGGCAGGTTGCAACGTGCCGAGGCACCGAGGAGCTGCCACAACATCCCCATCTCAATATCGAGCTTGCTGATCTGACATTTGCGCCAGACGTGCCATGCTAGGAAGGTATGTAGCTATTCACACCTATTATGTGGGAGGGGATAGTTGAGATGCGAGACTGATGGAGATAGGTGCGATGCGATGCCGCCAGCTTGGGCGTGCCATGCACGAACTGTGTGGCTTTCAGTATAGAATGCAGGATCCCAACGCCCAAGAGGAAGAAGACTGCCATTGCTGGCGCGAAGACGAAAGATTCGGATAGGTTAGTACAATTGAGGGGTTGAGAAAGAGGCGTGGAAGGATGACGGCTAACTGGCTGGTAGTGACCGTGGTGACAACCCAGATAACCCATCGCCTTTGACCGATTCCACACCGAACTTTAATAATCAAGTAAATCCGAACCCGTATAACACAGCGGACGGAACCCCGACGACACAAATTAGCGAGAGCCAGGCACGACAGGCAGAGCAGGATGAGGGCATATACGTGCACTTCATGAAGCCAAAATTCACACGGGCACCCATCAAGGAGGCGGGCCGGGTCGCCTACCTAGGCGAGTCCTCAAACCTCACTTTACTCGTCCACGACAGACATGGAACCGCCGATGTGGTGCACTACCCGTTACCCGAGAACGTTCGCGGCTCGCGAGCGCGCTTGACAGAGCTGGATAATGTGGAAATCGATATCCTGCACCAACGCGGCGCGTTCCTCCTCCCGCCCAGAACTCTGTGTGATGAGCTGATAGACAACTACTTCAAATGGGTTGCGCCCATTGTGCCAGTCATCAACAAGAGCAGATTCATGCGGCACTATAAAGATCCCAAGAATCCACCATCGCTACTCCTCCTCCAATCCATCCTCCTTGCCGGATCAAGGGTTTGCTCAAACCCCCAGCTCATGGACGCCAATGGCTCGACTACTCCAGCAGCTATGACATTCTACAAGCGCGCCAAAGCGCTCTACGACGCTAATTACGAAGACGACAGGGTGACGATTGTGCAAGCACTGGTCTTGATGGGGTGGTACTGGGAGGGCCCCGAAGACGTAACGAAAAACGTCTTCTACTGGTCGCGCGTCGCCACCATCGTCGCCCAAGGCTCTGGCATGCATCGGAGCGTCGAGCAGTCGCAGTTATCCAAAACGGATAAGCGGTTGTGGAAAAGGATTTGGTGGACGCTGTTTACGAGGGATAGATCCGTGGCGGTGGCGTTGGGTAGGCCGGTGCATATCAATACCGACGACTCGGACGTTGAGATGTTGAGCGAGAAGGACTTTTTGGAGGAGGAGGATGATAAGGATGCGGCTGAGTGCCCGCCGGACCCGTTGCATGTGCAGTTCTTTCTGCAATACGTTAAGCTTTGCGAAATCATGGGATTAGTCCTGTCACAACAGTACTCGGTGGTGAGCAAGGCCAGACGACAAAACGCGATAGATTTGACGCATTCCGACATGGCGCTCGCCGACTGGCTGCAGAATTGTCCCAAGGAAGTCTCGTGGGAGCCTAGCCGGCATCAGTTCTGGTCTGCGCTGTTGCACAGTAATTACTATACCACGCTATGCCTCCTGCACCGCGCACACATGCCACCCGCCACCTCAACTCGGGGCGGGTTTCCAGAGGACTCGGCGTATCCGAGTCGGAACATCGCCTTCCAAGCCGCTGGCATGATAACATCCATCATCGAAAACCTGACCGCGCATGGGGAGCTGCAATACGCGCCGGCATTCATGGTGTACTCCCTCTTCTCGGCGCTGATCATGCACGTCTACCAGAACCGCTCCTCGATACCTTCTGTTGTTCAGGCTACACAGGAACGGATACGGATCTGTATGCAAGGCCTCAAGGACGTGAGTAGGGTGTGGATGGTGGCCAAGATGGTGTATACGCTCTTTGAGAGTATTTTGGGGAACAAGGTTATGGAGGAGCGCCTTCAAAAAGCCGCGGGGAAACGGCACCGGAAAACTCAGCAAAGCTGGACACAACTACAGAACCAAGCGAACCTAGAGCGCCAACAAGATGTGAGCCAAAAGCGCAAATACGACGACATGAGCCTCGATTTCAACGTCACTGGCCTCGCACCCCAGGAATCGTACGAAAGATCTCGTCCGCAAACACCATCGCAGACTCCGGCGCGAGAATTTGCCTCGGCGGGAGGCGGCAGTAGCACCGGCAATAATGCCGGCAATAATGGAAATTCGATGGGTGCGCCGCCGTTGCAAAGCCCGAGTTCCCGTCCGCCTCATGTGGCTCAGAATAGTCACAGTAGTCACCAAAACGACACGTTCATGGGCAACACGGGCACAGCATCCCGTCCGCATACTAGGCCGCCCACACCGTTTAATCCGTCTTTCAGCGTCCCTGCGACGCCTCCTGACCTTTATTTGGTGACGAGGAATAGTCCGAATATTAGCCAGAGTTTGTGGGAGAATTTTCAGCCGGATCAGTTGTTTCCTGATGGCCTGGGTGGGGGCCCAGGGTATCAGCTCTCTCCGCCGCAGGGACATCAGAATTTGGATCCGAGTTTGAGTATGGGTGGTGGTTTTCAACAAAACCTGCCGCAGAGGGGGCGCGGTATGGGGAGTTCACCATTACAAGGAAACGCCAATATTGCGAGTATGGGGAATATGATGGGTGGTGGGGGAGAGGGGTATGCCGGGGCGAGTACGAATATGTGGGCGGGAGCTATGGGCCATGATGCGCCGGCGGGGGTGAGCGGAGGAGCGGGAGGCGGACCGGAAAGTGTGGAGGGTCAGAGCCCGGATAGTTGGAGTAGCGCGAGTGCGGTGCCGGCAACACTTAACGTTGAGGATTGGTATGTTTTCTTTCCTTTCTTGGAGTTTAGTTCTACGGGTGATGGAGCGCCGATATGGTAATGGCAATGACGTGGATGTCGATGGTCTGTCTCTTGAAGACACCTTTGGGTACTCCTTAAGTGCTCTTGGGTGACGGGTGATGGGTGATTGAGGAGCTCAAAAAAGATTTGCAATGGATTGGCCTACCTGGAAACGTGCTGTGGAAGGGTGGGGTAAATGAAAATACAGGGAGTGGGGATTGGCACAAGGGTAGAAGCTAACCCTTTCTTTCAATAGGTTTCAGTTCTTTGGGATTAATGGCGATCTGAGCGGTGGGCCAATGGTCACTGGCGATGGTGGGCACGCGTCTGCCAACTAGATCTCCGTCCGCTACCCCACAGTGCCTATGAATGTCAAGGCCTCCTAACTGCGGAAAGAGATTGATGGAGATGGGCTGCAAGACTGAGGGGGTTGTCTGGCGTTGGGAAGGTCTGGGAGGGAGGGGTTATATGCTCGGTTGCGTATTGCGTTGCTGACTGTACGGTTATTGGAGGTTTTTGCTGGGTTTCAAAGGTGGAAGAGAGAAGTTGCGTGTAAAAAGATAGCTATACCTAAGGCAGTGGAATTTAACATGGAACTTATTCCCAAGCCCACCAATCAAGTCTACATACTCTGTCCCGACGCCCACATTGCGGCACGCAGTCGTCTCCGCAGCGTTGAGAGAAAGTAGCCATCTACTCGAGTATACTGTATTTGTGAGTAGAGCACCTGGAAGTATTCTACCTATCACATTTTAGATACGTCCCAGTTTTTAGAGTAACAGTGAGTAATACTCCCTGCTTAACCCATTACATGTTCTGTTCCTCAGATGCCACTCGCATAACATGTAAAGGCTAAGGCCACGTGAAAGATGCGGGCCCTGGAAACGCTTTGGCGATCCAGCAAAGCGACGCGTCTAATCTGCGATCCACATCGGGTGCTTGTGCTTCACTACTTCCATGCCTGATACAGCACTTTACCAGATTTCGACCCGTTAGTTGAGTAAGCGCTGCGCGGCAAAGAAATTACATTGAAACACTCCGTCTTACTGTCATACCACGCTGACGGCCTTGAATATCCTCTCCCCATTCTCTGCTCCATCCCCGCCCCTTCCCTCCTCACCAACACCCTCAAGCAGATGCACCGGCATCCGGCGCCTAAGCTTCACCCGGAGCTGCTCCACATCCCTCTTACCAGCCTTTCCCCAATCAACACCCTTCCCCCACCCCGTGGCAATAAACAGTGCATCCACCGCCGCGCCACGGACAGCCACAAAAGGATGGAGGAGCATGCTAGTCAGCTTTGTCACAACCTCCTCTTCTTGTTTGGGTCCCCAATTTTCCGTCATCTCCCTATGCTCAGTCTCCCTCGAGGCCTCGCTCCTATCTACCAACTTACCAATAGATAAGGGCTCACTTGAGAGTGAAGCAGAGTAGAGCCCACACCAGTCCCCCATTAAGCCCCCATAGATCCTCGTAGCCGTCTCCAACTTCCTCACCGATCCTGATTTGTAATGCGCTTTTTGTGTGAGGATGAATATCGTTTTATAGTTCACCACAGGATGAGCCATGACACCGGAGTCGAAGAGGAAGGCTACGATTTCCAATGCCGGAATTAATATCCTATCATTCCCCATACTCCCCCTCAACACCTGCATCAGCGCCGTAGCCACCAAACCGGTGTTCCTTGTTGCGTTGACACCTGACTGATAGGTGGTTGATGTGCAGGAGTCGGGGGAAGGAGGGGCCCGGTCATGGCAAAAACCTTCCAACGCAGCACGAGAAGCGCGGACGAGGGACTCGGAGCCCGCGTCTGCGGATGTTACGAGTCCAGTGAGGAGATCGGGCATAAAGTCCTTATACACGCCCTCCGGCCCGTTCTCAGCATAACCACTTGAGGCGTTCAACCCACAGGGTCGCGCAGAGACTTGGGTGGAGAGGAGGTAAAGGAAATACTCCTCCGTTCCAGCATCAAGACTGTATATTTTGGTGTCCTCCGGGCGCACACTGTCGGCAGCGAGAATGGCAAGGGCGCGTTGGGCGAAAACACGGACCCTATCCAATTTCTCCGCCGCGAGCCTCAGCGTCCGGCGGAAAACATGGACGGAGGCCGACCTTCCAAGCTTACTCCCGAATATCTTCGTTGCGACTTTTAAAGCTTCAGCGCGGACAAGCGATCCAATATCGCCGCGGGAGTCGGTCGTATAATCATCCAAGGCCTCAGCGACTATCTCACAGAAACTCCCCCCGACATCGGAGTTAGCATCAAACACGCTGTGGAGCGGTTCGTGCAGCGCCCTGAGCACGATGATGCGGGACTCTACATTTTTCGCTGCCGCCCACTGCACTAGTATCGTGCGTGCGACGTTGGACTGGAGGGCATTGGGTGATGTATCCCTCCTTGTCTCAAAATCGGTGGTGGAGCTGGTAGAGAGGGCGATGTGGCCTAGTGCGAGAAGGTACCCGGGTTGTCTAGCCAACGCCACGGTGGCGGTGAGGAGGCGCTGGATGAGGGTGTCTGCGAGTCGGCCAGCAAAAGGCTCTGCCTTCTCGTCATCACCATCTTGCATAGCTTCGCCGGAGCCCCGGGACGGATCGGGGGCGAAGGGATACTTAACCCCTGGCAACGTCCGCCCAGCCATCTGGAAGTCCAGCTCAGGGTGACTACACATATTCACCGCCAGCCCACACGCTGCTTCGAGTACTTCCTTGCCCGTCTGTTCTAGGGCTGAGAGGAGCACCTTGCTGAATTCCCTAGACACAATCGAAGCTTTCCGCTGCACTTTCCCAGCATCCGAGGTTTTGGATAGTAGGGAGAGGAGGGAGACACCGGCTGAGGACAGCCGGCATGTGCCTTCTAAGACCAACTCCGGGCGTCGGAACGCAACAGCGGGGGAGGAATGGGTGTCCAGCTGTTGCAGGATGGTGACGAGGAAGGAGGACTCGGTGGGATTTGGAGGCCTGCGCGGGCTCGCCTTCTCCCCCTCGAGCCTCTCTTCGCGATAGGAAGCCACATAGGCATTAACAAGACTCGCCAAACAGAGCAGCAGCCCATGTCGGCGGTCTACCTCTCGCACTTTCAGACCCAGGATGAGGGAGTGGATATTCGCGAAGGTTGTCCAGACGGGCAGGCGTTCATCCCCCGGCTCCCACAGCCCATTTACTGACTCCGGAAACTCTCTCAAATGTTTCTGCATCGCACATCCAGCAATCCTCCCCATCGCCGTAGCAGCCACCCTCCTATTCCCCCTATCACCATCCCCCACCCCTCGCCAGCCGAGCACGGCGGTAGTAAGTGCTTTCTCGTACACCGTGCCCAGTTTAGAGGCTGCCAATCCGACTTCGAGAATTGCCTTGCTCCGCAAGGCGACGGCGTAGTAGTCTACGACTTGTACTAACGGGATGCCCTCCGTGACGACATCTGGGTGTCGGCCTATCAGCTCTTGTAAAGCGGCAGAAGCACCACGCCGGATGTTCCCCGCTGAGTCCAGGGATGCGGCGCAGACGAGGTGGGTAGCGAGGTGCTGGATAACACCGCCTTCAGCATCTTCATCGTCGAGCTTAACGCTTTTTAGTTCGGAGGTGGTGTAGCGCCGGGCTACGGCCCATATGCCGAAGCACGCTGCGTCGCGGACGTTGGTGCCTACTGAGCTGCCACTCGTTGAGCGCTGTTCGAAATTGAGTCCCTCCAGGAGATAGGCAAGAATGGGCGCTAGCATCGAGATAGGTGGTGATTTGCGATATAGGAGATGCGAGAGGGTGAGCATTAGGCCGTGCCATTCTTGTGGGTTGACGGCGCTGAGATCTCTTCGGGAAAGGGAGCCATCTTCTGATTTTGAGGAAAGGACATTGGACTCGAAGGACTCCAGGACTGCTTCGACGACGTCTTCGGCTTGGTAGGGGGCGAGCTTGAAGGTTATGACTGATAATGCCTTTGAGGCTGCGAGGCGGACGGGCGTGTCGTTGTCGGCTAGTGCATCAAAGAGGTGACCGATGGTCGTCTCGACGATCTCGGTGGTTAGCACTTCGCTGCCTTTCGCAATGTATTCCTTTCTCAGCACCAGCACGCTTATCGTCCTCAGTACTTTAATTACGGTTTTCCTGGCTGTGGCAGAGGTGTGCACGGTCTTGAAGGCTGCATTCTCCTGGTCGCTGACGTTTTGGACACAGCGGAAGACTTTGAGGAGGTAGGGGTCGAGGTCGGAGGTGCTGAGGGAGGCGGAGAGGGTGCCGGCGAGGTAGGATAGGATGCCTATGTAGTAGTAGGGGGAGCTTGTGCCGGATGAGGCAGAGGATGATGACTTGAGGGATGTCATCGCCCATTGGATGAGGGCGTCGAGGAGACCTAGCTCTTGCATGTCGCGACGCATAGAGATGCGTACTAGCAGGGCTTTGGCGGCATCTCTTTCTTTGCCCGCAGAACCAAGGTATTTGAAGGCTAGAGGCAACACTCTCAGAGTAAGGCCAGGGACGTTTGGCGGCAGCTCCAGGCCATGTATCTCTGCGTGCTTGACGTTTTCCGTGCCGCTTGAAGAGATAGTTGATAGGTCGAATGGGACGAGAAGGAAATGTGAAAGCCACAAAAGGCAGATATATCGCTCTTCCCAGCTCCAGCGGTTGTCAGCCATCTCTCGCTCATCCAACACATCTTCCACTGTCATTTTCCCTTTCACTGGTTCCTCGAGCTCGGCCTTTTCGACCGCAGATACCAGAAGCTCAACATGTCTAGTTTCGGCGCCGAAGAAGCGCACTATGACCTTTTCACCACGGATCTTTGTTAACGTGTATAGTAACTTGCATATTGCTTTGCATGTTTTGATAAGGAGATGTGAGGCAGCAGTTTTCGTTTCTTCCATAGGTGGCAGCTTGAGGTAGTCAAGGAGTGCATCGGCGAGGACAGGTACAAACTTCTGTAAATGAGGATCGAGAAGCTGTGGCAGTTCTTGGAAAGGTTCAAGCTAGGGCTGAAGTTAGTCCAAGTATTACATTATATTTCGGGAATACATTATCTACCAAGTTAACCAGTCGGTCAGTTTCCCTAGTCCTCACTTTGCGCCGAATCTTTGTCGCGCCATTCTTGTCAACGACGTAAAGGAAACCAGCCAAAGAGTTCTCGAAGTCCTCTATAAAGTCATCTGATAACCTGGTGAGCTTCACATCATTCTCGAGATCTTCTTGTGGTGTTTCGGCCATGTCAACGAATTGTTTACTTTTGAGCTAAGTCGAGTATCCCTCCAGGTACCAGCTTTCACCGTCAGCCTCGCGACTGTTTGTGGCCGACAAGGCTGAGATTGTGCAGTTATCGGTTGTAGCACGCAATCCACTAAACCCCAGTCTCCGATACGGCGGAGCCACCAACCACACCCAGCACTGCACTACGCCGCATACACAGCTACAATCATACATGAGTACATAGGAGAACTTTGTTCTTTTTGCCTCTGTCTTCCTTCTTCCCTCTTTATACCACTTCCTCTCCCTCACTTCGACCTTCAAGATACCCTCCGCCACAACTCGACAACCTCTGACGAATAGACCTCTTAACACAACAGAGACGTCATACCACGATAAGAGTCAATTGACCGTAACCCGCCTGACTCAAAGCACTCAACAACACCACTCAACACCAAAACACAAACGAGACACAATATGTCAACACCACCCAACAACCTCGGCCGCAAAGGCTCGGCAGCGTCCAAAATAGCACCGCACATCGACCTCGACGGCCACAATCTTCCTCCTTCGCCAGCACCTTCATCGCCACGCAACGGCCGCAGATATGCATTAGCCACCGAACTCGTCTACACCGACTCGAAAGACCAATACGGCGCATCAAGCATGCCGATATACCAAAGTGCGACGTTTAAGCAGTCCTCTGCCCGCGGAGGAAGTGAATACGACTACACCCGTTCCGGCAACCCAACACGCACTCACCTCGAGCGCCACCTCGCAAAGATCATGGGCGCTCAACGCGCACTAGTCTGCACCTCCGGCATGGGGGCCCTGGACGTCATAACCCGCATCTTACGGCCTGGAGACGAGGTCGTGTCAGGAGATGACATATACGGCGGCACGAACCGATTACTCAGATACCTCTCCACCCACGGCGGAATTATAGTGCACCACGTCGACTGCACAAACACCGCTGCGATGAAGAGAGTCGTCAATGATAAGACGGCAATGGTGCTTTTGGAGTCTCCTACTAACCCACTGATCAAAATTGTGGATATTCCGACGATTGCGGCGGATGTGCATAAGGCCAATCCAAACGCGCTGGTGGTGGTGGATAACACTATGCTGAGCCCCATGCTCTGCAACCCCCTCTCCCTCGGCGCCGATATAGTGTACGAGTCGGGCACGAAATACTTATCCGGCCACCATGATATCATGGCTGGTGTCATTGCCTTCAACGACCCGAGTATAGGCGACAAAATGTTCTTTACTATTAACAGTACCGGTTGTGGACTGAGTCCGAATGATAGTTTTTTGCTGATGCGTGGAATCAAGACGCTGGCCATCAGGATGGAGAGGCAGCAGAGCAATGCGCAGCGGATCGCGGAGTACCTCGAAAACCATGGCTTCAAGGTCCGTTATCCGGGGTTGAAATCACATCCTCAGTACGATCTGCACTGGTCTATGGCGCGCGGTGCGGGCGCGGTGTTGTCGTTTGAGACGGGAAGTGTAGGGGTGTCTGAGCGTATCGTTGAGGCTGCACGGCTTTGGGGGATAAGTGTGAGTTTTGGCTGTGTGAACTCGCTCATTAGTATGCCGTGTCGGATGAGCCATGCGAGTATAGACGCGAAAACCAGAAGCGAGAGGGGCATGCCGGAGGATGTTATTAGACTTTGTGTGGGGATTGAGGACGTGGATGACCTTATCGACGACCTCACTACAGCTGTAAGTCTAACCCTCCAATCCAGAACTAACGATCAAAATAAAAGGCTAACCGGTTTAGTTGGTACAAGCGGGCGCCGTGAACGTCTCGTTGGACGGCTTCCATGCTAAGAGTGAGGATGATTTAGAGGCCTTGGAGGACCTTTCACTGGAGGAAACGGGTACGAATCCTTCTCAGGCATCGTAAAGTATTGTTGTATTGTAGATGTTAGAATAGGCTAGATAAACCATCAATCCAATGGCGGCTGCTCGGCTGCTGAGCGCATCGCGCACCGGACCAGCTTACTTCACGCGTCCTCCATGCCTTGGTGCTGCCCAAACCCGGTTGCGCTACTATACTACCATCGTCCTCCCATCTACAACTCCTTGCCATCTTTCCCCACGCCTTTCTCTTCCCGCCTCCTATACGTCCCATACAACCTATCCAGCACGCCTACGGTTCCGTAGTTCCCGCGAAAGAGCTCATGGTGAGCATCATGCATTTTCGCCAGCTGCCCAAATGGGAGGGAGGGGAACTCATACCCGCTATGCACAAGCACGGTCTCAAACAGTACATAGCCCAGAAACAGCCAATTCGTAACAATATGCGCTCCGACAATCTGTGGAGGTAGGGAAACGGGAAGCACATTGGCGAAGATGTGCTCCACGGGGTGCGCGTACTGCGCCGCGACGGCCACCGGAGCCGTGAAGCGATGATGGAATTTATGTATTGGTGCGTAGAAGGTTTTGGTGTGGAGGAGGAGGTGGGCGTGGTAGAACAGCACCTCTCGTATCAGCATGCACACCAGGATTTGCCAGGCAATGGTTGCGAGAGTCGGGAGCTCGGGTGTGATGAGGTAGGAGGATGATTTTCCCTGGGTGGTGAGGACGGTGAGGAGCCCAAGGTGGAGGATCATGTTGAGACCTTGGTTCCGGGCTACGATGAGAAGTGCGTGGCGGATTTGGGACGTGGTGGGCTGCTTGGGGATGGGTTGGATTTTGTGCCGGTGGGAGAAGGACGGGAAGAGAACGTCGAGGTAGTGTAGCGCGATGGCGGGGACCCAGTAGGTGAGCAGCTGGACTGCGAGCGTGCCGATGAATTCTATGGCTTGTGGCGAGTGGGCGGCTACTATGTTGGACCATAGTGTTTGAGGTGAAAAGGATGGCGATTGTGGTCTCTCGAGGAGAGTGGTATTGGAAGCCATCGTAGTTGTTTTGGCTTGTGCTCGCCTGTTAAGCACGACGGCGTGATGGAGTGATGGGTGCACGTCGTGGTGTCACCGATTGATAAGGATGACTAGCTAACTTAGTCTTATGCACCCCAATTGTCTCGAGCTTTGTTTTATCCAGTCTTCGTGACGGCCCACGTAGGTATGAATATCAAGATCGCGAAAGAGCACCATCACTCTAAAAAGTGGCGAGATTGTCACAAGCCCTCGGTCGCAGCACGTCGACCCCGCATTTTGGACCGAGCGGCAAGGGTCTCGTTAAATCAACAAAGTTTATTTATGTCAACGCTCATAAACCAGGTTAGCTACCACCCCCGAATACTTAATCTTCGATGCACGAGTTTTTGCTTATCAATGCTGTTGCGAGTAGTAAAGGGTTGTCTAATTGCAACTACTCTGGTAAAGTACTACGAGTAAATAGCATGCTACCGTAATCCGTTATAGCAATCGATTTCCCTCACATCACGCCTACTTCAGCACTCGGCTATTCCCACTTCGACAGTAAATTCCCCGAATTGGGGCCGGGAATAAACGCATCTCGATGGATTAATAGACAGAGGTCGTGAAATCCGTTTAACTGGCTGTGCGCCGCTCAGTCGGCTTTTGACTGAATGCAACGGTACCCGGATTCTTGGAAAAAGACTGAAAAGGCACCTCTCTGGCCAAAAACAAGCACAGTCGGAAATTTGGCGCATTCGACCCTCCAGCAAAATTTATATTTAGGTTTCATCGTTCCTCCGCTCGGCCAAAACTGAGAACTCCAATGATGGTTTTTAAAAAAGTTTACTCACCGCTTATTGCAGTGCCAGGAAAAATTGAGTACAGTTCACAAACTGCCATGAGATCTGAACGTTGGTCAGTGGCTCGAGATCTGATACGCCTTCGTTCGCAGAGAAGGCTAGCAAAGCAAAGAGACCTTGTTGTGATTGTGTAGCCGGGGACTTAGAAGCGAGTGGAACGAGGAAGGGACAGTTATAATGGTCCCCTGTCTCTTCTTTTTCTTCTTGGCAGGGTGACAGGTCCGGATACCAGGGTTGAGGGAAGGGTTGCTGAGTGGAGTGGTCGACGTGGGTAAATATTTGGAGGAGGAGCACGGTGGGGAGGTCGGAGAGATTGGAGTGGGTGGACATGGTGGTGCTAGGAACGGCTGAGAGTAAGAGTACGTGGTGGGGTGATGGTGAGGTGCGTGGAGGCGATGATGAGATAGCATGGCAAATACTAACCGTGAGGAGCTTGACTCATTAAAGTCGTTGCGGCTTGGCGAACGTCTTTACCAGTGTGAAGATCTGTACGGGGCGGGGATGAGGTTCACCATTTCACCTGTCCCGTCTCATCCCACACCCTTCTATCACTCGCATTCCTCCACCCCCATGTTCCTCCACTCAAAGCATCTAAGAACAGGCAGTGCTCCATCGATTCCTTATCCCATCGAATCATTATCCCATCGAAGCCCAGTAGTACCCCATGCCATTAAACTCCTCCAATCTATTTGCCAAGGAGACCCTCTCCCTCTTTGCCAGCCCAGTTGCGAGAGTCGAGAGCAATACACACCAAATCGACACACGCTCTACCTCTATATTATAATATTAAGTTCCAGCGCAAGGCTGCGCAATCATGCCTATCGTCCCCCCACTTCTTCTCATCGGGCGCAATAACCTCGAAATGCCGCTCCAGCAATTTCCAATCCGAGGCCTTGAATAGTTGCTACGTAAATGCTGTGGTCTCCTCGCACCCACCTCTATTCTCTGGAGAACCGTGAGCAGTAGGCACACCCACTTTCTTCACCAAGGCCCTAAGTTTACATCGACGCAAGAAGGTGCGGACGAGATGCTCGATGCTTCCTCGTTCGGAGGCATTGTATTTTTCGATACGGCGTGCGTGTCACGACCACAGGCGTTGGTGCTTAGAGCACCGCAACAGGGTTTACACTCCTTCGACTTGGAGCAGATGTGTACGGGGAGAAAGACGTATTTCGAGGTATACTGTCAGGTTGGATAGTGGAGGGTGTGGTAGAGGAGTGGTAAACCCTAGGGTATGGAAGAGTTTGCATGTACTTAAGAGGTTTACGAGCGCTTTCCGAGATTGGGTTGTTGGAAATTTTCTGGGGTCCGCGGGTGACGGTGGTGGACCAAGGACAGTTGAGGTGGGGTGTCCTTGTTATTGTGTGTTTGGCGCAATTGGGGAGGGCCGGATAGGAGGGTTCGGAAAATCTGGTGACATGGTCTTGAGCTACGTGATTGAATACCATGGCCAGGACTTCTGTCGGTAGGCTTAGCAGTGGGGATGATGGCATGATATTTGCGATCGGGGCCTGAGCGTGCTGGTGTGATGGTTGAGATCGTTTGCGAGTAGAAGACTGAAGTGAGGGCTAGAATTGAATATTGCGTCTAATATTAACTCAGGCTGTATGTTTTCGTGCCTCAATCGAGCATACCACTTAGGAAAGCTAGAGAAGTGGATTGGCAACCTTTTATATCCTTTATATTGATGCCAGCCCAGTCTTTAAATATCAATGAGGTCCTCAGGTCCCACAAAGCGACCAGCCATTTTTGGACGCCGAAAAGAATGGGGCAGCGCTGAACGTCATGAAGCCACAAAAACAGGTGGATTGTTGAACCACTTGCGAAGTTAACGACGAGTTATCTGCCAATTGTTAGGTACTTCAACTCTCTTGAGAAGGTAATGTAGTGCCAAGCAAGCTAAAGTCCGCACGAGCCGAGCCCTCCGCTACATCAATATCTAGTTCAGCGTCAGAGATCGGTTTTCGAAACCGGGAGTCGTAACGGCGAATTGGCGCGCTGGTTCCTCATGACGAATATATTGATTTTCAGGAAGTCGGATGGGCAGGTGGGCTCTAGAGTGGAAAGGAAGATCTTAGGCAACGGAGAGACACAAAACAGAGAGAGGCTGGAGCTCCCATACACTAACCAGACCACAGCGAGCAAGCAAGCAACTGCGACACAGGGAAGTGACTTCTTACCCTCCCAGCCTGCGCGGCACGCGTTGCAGCAATAGTCGCCAGTCGAAATATGTTGGTTCGAAGTGTATAAGGGACGACTTGAGAAGAAAGACGGCTACGTGCAAAGACGGCTACGTGCAAAGTCGCGGAACAGTCGCCTGATCTTGCCTATCTGCCCGTACGCGAATGGAGGTGTTATATTGATAGGATCGCGGTTGGGAAATGCACAACTGGTTAAAGTGCTTAAAGGATGGTCGCCTCCTCGTTGCTGGATTTTGCGGCTCTATGACGACCGAGAAGATTGTATTCGTATCGATCGCAATAATTCTGATTCGGACGTTTCTTGAAGAGAAGGGTCGAGGCAACGCCCACTTCAGACATGAGAAGAGAGGTCAAGACGCTGCTCGTGTCGACGCATCGAGCACGCCGACGTTGAGACTGTGCTGGGCACTAGACGTACAGCCTGGTCCAACCTCATTAAATAGACTGTAGAATGGGTATATCAAGATATGAATCTAGCCTGGTCTTGTTCATTGTATGGAATTGCTGAACACTTGATGTTGACGTGGAGAGGTGTGACCTTGGTGGTTCTCGCTTAACCACCGCCGCCATTTCCCCAATTGCCTTCCCCGCATTACCACGTTCATCTCCTTGCATTTGGTGGCAAATCCAGCTCTAAACCCAGTCGCCAACACTTCTTATTCATCTGTCTGCATTCGCATCTCTGTTTGTGTCTACTCTCGCGGTCGTTCCCACTCTTCATTTACCACGCTATATACCGACATGTCTATTTAATGCCCTCCCTGTACCAACCATGGCAAAACTTCAACTCCTCACCCTCCCCATCCTCCTCACCTTCTCCATCCCCCTCGCCGTCTTAGCAGTATTCACAACCTTGTTCGCAGCCTCCATCCTCGCACTCAAAGTGGTACTCGTCTACCTTGAGCTCGCCTTCCTCCTCCTTCCCCACTACTTCCTCGAACACCTCCCACTCCCACCAGCCATCAAAGCCATCTCGGCGCCACCTTCACGCCGCGGCTCTGACGCTGTCACCCCACCGCGTCACAAGCGCTCCCGTCGCCTCAGCACAACATCCATCGGCTCCGCCGCCCCATTGTTCAACAACTCCAACCTCCGCGCATCAGTCTCCGCCGTCTCACTTCCGGTGCACAACTCAACTCGAGATTTCGAAGGCGTAGGCGGCTGGCGACTAGCCGTCGACTCAGACTCTGATACCTGGGAGGAGCAGTGGACTCGGATAAACAGCCGCTTGACGTTGCCGGCCGAGAGCCCGACGTGGAGACACCATAGGAGGAGCGGTACTGGTGGGAGTTTTACCGGAGGCCATACGCCGTATTATGTGGGTGCTACGACTCCTACGGGTGGGTTTGGCAATGGGGCTTGGAGCCCGAATACGAAACGTTTGAGAACAATTGGGCTAACGCCTGGATCGACGCCGAGTGATGGGTACTTTAGGGATGTGAATGTGGCGCCAAAGCAGAGCTTCGAGAGTGGGCAATGTGAGAGACCCGGCAATAGTGGGAATGTAGCTGGAGGCGTGAATGTAGCTGGAGGCGTGAATGTGCCTGGTGCGAGTATCACTGGGAGCCCAAGTAGTAGCAAAAGCAGTGGGTTAAATGGCGGGTTGATGATGAAGGGGATGAATACTTGAGGCCGGTTTGGCCACGGAAGGCAACCGATTAGCGACCAAGAAATACCACGGGGGGCCACCGACTGTCTTTATCCACGAAACTGGGTGGCAGAGAGCATGACGATCAATGAAATTAACAAAGCAATGGGTAGGCGTTAGCAAATCAAAATTCCCGGCGTATTTATGAAATACAGGGAGCGAGCGAACTATATCACAACTTGACTGTATATAATTATCAGTTACCACATTTTCTGTCAATATTTCGTGCCTTTGTCAAAATTCGATAGGTGCCAGATGCCAACTGGTTGTTCGTTCCCAATTCACACCAGCCAATTGTCGTGCCTTTTCCACGAAAACTGGCACTGTCAAAAAGTGGCTGGTCCCTGATGTTCCCTGCGAAGCATTGTAATTATTTAGCGACAACTTGGCCGAGCGGTTTTGGCGTCAGTTTCAGGTTCACTTGAAGCATCTTTCCTTTCTTCTGAGAAGGGAAAATAAATATACTGGTTCGAAAGAGCGAGGGTTAGAATCTCTCAGTTGTCATTTTACATTTTGAAGTGAACGATGGGCGGCCAAGGACATGAGGGAGGAGAGAGTGAAGAGAAAGCGTAGGAGTGACGAGGGGCTACAAGATGATGCACGGAATAAGCTGGGTGGTTTGGACATTTGCATATCCGGTGTGTGAAGGTGAAATGTGGAACATTTGACAAGTGGAGGAGCTATCTCCGTGATGGATAAGTTGGTGAGAACATGGAGGCAGCACTAACAGTGGTTGTGATGAAGGTTTTTCGTGCCTCAATAATTTCAAAACGCCTGAAGACGCCACTCCTGTGTGCGATTTACATCGTATATCCAACTCCAGATCCAATGGAATAACCTGACCATTACCCAACAGCGGTAGCATAGTAACTGCCTGCGTGCTTGTCCCGCTGCGCCTTATATCCAAGCCCATCATCATCTCATTATCATTTTCGACTAGTCCTGCGATGTCCTCGGCCGTGAAAGCCCAAACCCTCTTCCACGAAACCATCCCAAAATCAAAGGATGGCGGCTTGGATATCCTCATGTGAAAGAGAGCATAGATTCTCTGCCACTTCATCACTCTCCCGTCACCTCGCATCCATACTCGATAGGCAGGCGTGATCACCAGCTTGGTTGTCCCCTAACCCTTCTTCCTTACGACGCAGTCCTCACAAACTCATCCGATCAATACTACTCCTCTCTAGACTCCTATCCCTCCTCCCCGCAACAACATTCATCCTAAAGTATCTCTCCTCCCCTTGTGCAGTCGTTCCACCAACATACCATTTTTCGCCTCCCATGTTCTCTCGCCATTTAACCAATTCTGAGCTTGAGTCTGAGCCTCGCCGGCGGCCCGGGTTTCGAGGGTTTGACGGGGTTGCGGAACCCGAGGTCGAATAGGATGGGGGCTGGGATGAGTTTGAGCGCGGCGATGTTATGTAGCCAGGGGAGGTGGAGGTGGGACCCGGTGATGGGGAGCGGACAGGGGAATGCAGCTCTCGCAAAGCTGTCGACGTAGCGCCCTTGGACGGGTTTATGGGTCGAGGTAGTGATGAGGCAGGCTGCGCGGTCATTGTCGATGTGTCTCGCCGCGAAGAGGTTGCCGGGGAGGTGGTGGAGGTCTTGGAAGGTGAGAGAGAGGATGCTGAAGCGCCTGGGATGGAACGGGCACGGAAGGCGGCGAAGAAGTTGGCGAAGAAGGGACGGGACGGAGGTTGTGTGGGCATTGTTGGATTGAACGGTGTAGAAGTCGATGTGTTACTCCGCTGTGTATGCAGCGTAGAGTGTCCGCGCAATGCGAGGCAGTCTGCTCTGATCTACCGGTTGGCAGCCTCGACGTGGAACCGTAGGAGCGAGGACGATGTAGGTAATCTGAAGGTTGTTTATCTAGACCGAGAACTCTCAAGGCGTGCCGCCAAGGTCGGTTTCCTCAGTCGGGTTCCTCAGTCGGGCACGTATATGCTACGAGGTATGCTCGTCGGTATCTGGATCTCGCGATGATAACCCTCAAGTTGTCGCTTCGTTGTCAATATGTACAAGCAGTTGTCCAACTCCAGCAATCCCGTTGTTGGTCTCCTCGTTTAGTTGTATTGTCCGTCTAGAAGTCCAAGAGACTATTGTGTATTCCTCCCTCTAAATGCAGAGTGGCCGATCTGTAGTAGCCTTGAAGGATGAATATCGCTGGGAAGTTCGCCTATCCTCTGTCTGACGTCTCGTTTCCCGCAAGTCAACCGTTGCTCACCAGCTTAGCCCTCCTGGTGAGGAGGGATGAACGGAGCCGTTCTTACGAAGTTCAGCGAATCAAAGGGAGTTACTTAGATGGCTCCGGATGCTGTCGGATGCGAGTGGCGAGTAAGGGCGATTTGTTATGTCAGCGGGGTGTGGAAGTTCGAGAGAACAGTATGAGAGAGACGTAGCAGAGGGTTGAAGATAGAGATGGGTAGATGAGGATTAAGATGGTATTTGGCTCGCTGCGCTCGCATGAAAGAATCGCATCTGCTGCGCTGTTGCGATACTATCGGAGAGTTTTGGTGTCAGGGCCGGTTGGCTTGTGAAGCACGACTTCCTACTTATCCCGATCGCTTTGTCTGTTGCATCCGAGACATACAGGCGAAGTGAACACTGGAAACTCAAAGATGAGCAAAAGATGGAGATTTAAGTCAATTTTCGTGGAAATAAGTTTGCTGTAAATAATGCAAAATGAGCTATACCATTTGGAGACGTGTCATGAGCGGACCCCTCAAGATTTGAAAGGTCTGACGTGTGGTTCGCTGCTTGAGTCGCAAAGTGGCTTGGTGCCTGACATATGCGGCCTCGGTTATCGGTATTTGCCGCGCTCCGGCCTCACCAAGAATCCTCATCGCCTTGAACGTTGCCAGCGCAGTCCTCACTTCACTCAACGTAGAACACCCTACAACACCTTCACAATGGGAGAAGTAAGTTGCCGCCGGCCAATTGACTCTGCGGAAGGAGGAACAGACCGCGTAGAGAAGATAGAAACATTTACTGACGCAGTGCGCCCATAGTTCAGAGCAGGAACGGGCGTTGCCCCATGGACTAAGCGCCCAGAATACCGCACCTATGTCTCTCCATTCGGTCCAAAGTACGCCATATCCTCCCTTCTCCCTACCTCCTGAGCAAGCACAGCGAGCCCATTCACCAACGTCCATGCTGCTGCTTTCCCCCAAGCCTACAGACTCCGGCAGCGAGCCACAACGCCAAACGCACGACTGACACCACCCAGGTACAAGATCCAGCCAAACATTGCAGGCTGGACCATCAAGTCCGCCACCAGACTCGGCATGACCCTCGGAGGCTTCGGCGCCGCCGCCGGCCTCTTCGCCGTCTTCTTCTTCGGCGAGATCCCACGCGTCCGCCACGATATTCTGAGCAAGCTCCCATTGATAGGCGATCGCTTTGTTAGAAATCCTCACCCGGCTGATAACGTATGTTGGCCCTTAATCCTGTGGTGGAACCTGTGGTGGAGGGAAGAGATGACTTGAGGATGGAGGGGGAGGAAGAGGACATGAGGGTGGCAGGAGCACGGAGGAGCAAATGGAGAGTCCAGGGCTGCCAGTCACGCTCGTGGTAACTGGCCGTTCTCTGCACGAGACACATTTGTTATTCTGGCCTTCTACCTTTGAGCTGATCTTCCTCCCTACCTGCCTCCCTATTGCCTCTCTTCCCACCTACTTCATTCTGAGAACCACTGCTAACACATCCACAGCCATTCTAAATGCATATACCACAGAAAGGAGTTTTTTAGCGGTGTTGTGAGCGAGATTTGGCGGTAGCGTCCTTGCGAGATTTGGACATTGTACATTAGCGCTCGATAAATAGAAAGCGTTGTGATTCAGCCATATCTTACTTATACCCGACTGAGAGTGAAAGCGTATAAAACAATTGAGCAACATCAGAACCAGCCCAAGTCCCGCGAAGGGCCGCGAAAGTAGGGTTCTGGTAGCTGCTGAAGCCACATACTATGGCCGAAGAATCCTATCATGATACACATACAAACCTATTAACAGAAGCAGCCATACCACTCTCCTCCCACTTCAACGAACGCTGAAAGCACTTCCCTCGTGTAGGGCCGTAGTGGCCCCAGGCTGTCGTAGCCCCAACATAGCCCTCCGCGCCCACGACCACAACATCCGGCCTTTTGTGGTCCCTCCTCGGACCCCCCGCTGGGCTCTGAGCTGGAGTTTCCACTGGTCTTGAGTTGTAATGTTGCCGGAGCGGAAGGCGAATGCGGCGTTGGACTTTGAACGTGTAGTTGGCATCACGGATGGTTTTGAGAGGACTTTCGACGACTAAGCGGTCTGAATGTTGTGATTTGCTAATGTAAAGTTTGTGGTGCGATAGAAGTTTTTGTATGGTAGAGAATGAAATGAAGGCTGAGGTGTCCCGAATGCCGGTGTCCACTGGTTTGTTTAATGGTGTATATAGATGGTGAAGGTGCGATGATGGTGGCGCTCCCAGGCTCATTCTTCCCTCACGGGGTCAGGTGCGGCCGTTGAGGTGTGCTACGAGACTGTAGCATCACCGAAAGTAGCATTGTAGAATGTCTGACTGTGGATTTTAGTATTAGGGACCTTTGTATTAGATCGAGCCTATCTATCGTATCAACATATATACCAATCGCACTCGCGCTATAAGAGACACTGCCTCTGGGGTATAATCCTCTACTCCGCTCAGCTCAACTAATCTCATGGTCAATCTATACCGCCACGCCATCTCATCAGGTCAATGAATCCCCCGGCATCCTAGTAATCAACGGCCCACCCATTCTTCTCCAGGAACTCCTCCGTAGCCTGCCTCAAAGCCAGATTCGGCCGCAAGTCATCCGGGCTCAGTGGGCTTCTCGTCAACGGATCGGTATGCGAGCGACGAAGATGCTCCATGATCGAAGAGCGCTCATAAGAGTTACCCGTCTTGGTCTGCATATTATTAGTATATTCTTAGGGAGATGAAAAGTAATGCACTCACGATAACCGGATCATACATAATTGCAAACGTGATATCATCAATCATCCAATCGGGCACCTCTCTTCTCGGCGGCTTGTAATCCCACCTCTCACCAAACTCCCCAATCTTCCCCTCCCACTCCTTCTCCAACTTCTCCTGCTCAAACTCATCTGTCGCCGCTGACACATCCCTCTCCATCTGCGCCCTCATCAACTCCTCAACCTCCTTTCTGATACGCCCCTCATCTCTTATCCTCTTCGCCTCTTTCTTCTCCCACACGGCTTTCTTGCAATTGAGTACAACCGAGACGATGTTTCCTAAAGACCTCTCCCACGTCCGATCCCCACTCTCATAAGCAAGCTCATACGCCTTCTTCGCACTTTCCAACGCCTCCCCGGGCTGGCCCAAACTCAACAACGCCTGCGCCTTATAATAATGCGCCTTCATGTTATGCGCCAGCAGCCTAAGACTCTCATCGCAATCCGCCACAACCGCATCCATCATAGTCTCCAATTTTATCGTCGCCATAGCGCGGTTGGTGTATAAGAGAGGTGCAGTAGGGTCGGCAACAATGGCTTTGGTGTATAGCGCTTCGGCTTGCCCATAGTTGCCTGCTTGAAAGTATCTGCCCGCGGTTTTGTGGTCAGCTATTGCTTTTTTCTTCGGTGTGCGGACATCGCGGCAGTGCTTGCGTGGCGGGGGCACAAAACCCTCAAATTCGCTTTCGTCGTCATCACCTGGAGTAAGGTCGTCTAGATGATCTGCAGGTGCGTCTTGGGGGGGTTCTTGAAGTGGCGGCTCGCGAGAAATGAGCTCAGGTGGCGAAACTGGCGATGCGGGCTCTGTGTTGTCGGCGTCGTCGTCGTCGTGCACTTCGACCTGCACTTCGACTTCATCTTCTGTTTCGGTGTCGTCGGAGGTCGAGGTGTTGGATTCGGACTCCATCAAGTCTGCCTCATCTGGTACGTCGTCCATGGCTGCTTCGTCTGCGCAAGTACTGTTGTACTTGTATGAAGTTTCGCTGCGACGTGAAGTTTAAAACGTGAAGTCGTAGAGTCGCGCCGATTTCAAGCCTCAAGCACCGCGTCGAATACATAGAAAGCATAGCCAGGAGACGGCAACTTACTTATTCCCCTCCTCCTTCAACTGCAGCGCCTTCGCGTGCGACATGGTCTCGATCAGGCCGTCTCCAACTCGTTAGGCTGCGTTCGTCGTGGCACCGTCCAGCCACTTTCTACCTATCCTTTCCGGGCCAACAGTAGTGAAATAGGCGACGACTAGGCGACCACAATAAGACTCACGCCGTCTCACACCCCCTTCACAGAATCAGACTGCGCGTGGCCCGGTGACCCAGGAGAGCCGGGATCCCCCAAGGCTACAGGTTGTACAGGGATCTGGCGACTCGATCTGACGCAATAAGCCGCGTCGTGTGCTGATAGGAGGAACCCTTGTATAGCTGGAATCGCTAGTGTTCTTGCTAGACAGAATATGCGAATTAATTAGGCTAGATGCTATGGGCTTCTTTGCTGGCGGTTTTTGAATGGTTGATGCATGTGAATGCGAGGTGATTATGTCGAATCAATGGAGCCTTGCGCGCTTCGAGGGAAGATGCAGAGTCTAGGTTAGAGAAAGAGACTAGAAATAAGAGAAACTAGGAAATAAAGGGGTCAAGTGTCAACGGGATTATGTACACGTTAACTTGTTGAGTGCTTACAAAGATGATTGCCCGTTCGAAGTCAACAGAATGACTGTGGACGGGTACATCGTGGGGAAGCTTCGGGAACCGCGGTAGCGGGATGCCCCCCGCTAGCAGGTGAGTGGTCCATGCACTCAGCCAAGTCCCTAAGGGGCATGGCTCATAAACTGGCATGAGAAGCTGGTAATGACCTCAAAAACACCATAATGGCTTCTTGAGAGCTCGGTCGAAAGGACTGAAATGTCCGTTTCGGCGATCCACATACTTCGTAGACTTCCCAAAGCGAATCATTGTACATGTTAGCTGATCGAGAACTTGCTTACGAAAGAGATACATAATCCCATCGAAGAACTAGGAACCTTTCAAGGCAGGTAAGCGGGTGGTCGTCAAACTATACTCTTCTTATAAGTGTTAAATGGTTGTCGTGCAGTTTGTCCACATTCGTGAGCTTCTGCAAGGTAATGGACAAGACGTGCATGTATCAGAAGAATTTCAAGAATAGCAACTCGTCAACCAGTCAGTGGCACTCAAAGACGGCAGTGAGATTGTTGCTTTGCATACAAATACACCCTGTTTCTAATTCATACAATGCTAACACCATGCATATGATACAAAAATGGCTGACCCTCGCTCCTTCGACGCTGGGTCTTCTAACGCCTCTAGGTATCTCCCCACCCAAGCTTGGCTCCTCGCCTCGCTCCATTTTTCTTGATATACATCGACGCTCACCACTTACCTTCCTCTTCTCAAGTAGTAGTTGTAACTCAAACCCAGAGTCGTAAGTGGGAACGGCGTTGGCACCTCGGCCAATCCAGGTCTCGCTACTGGATGTCTCAGGTACACTGCGCTGCAGATGTTGTGGTTAACCTCCAAGTACCTAGGGACGAACGCAAACGCTGGCAAGAACGGCCGCGGCCTCCAAGGTGTGGCGTATGGCTTTGACGGATCGATCGGGTTCTCTCTAATCTCTCTCAGCGCATTGATCAGCAATGCCTTGTCTTGTGGGCTAGTCTGCTTCTGAATCTCCTCCTTCATGTTCGACTGAATCTGCTTGCTCACGTTCTCTCCCTCCGGCTGCGCAGCTGGCTCTGGCGCTGCCTTGGCCTCGGCGAGCGAAAGCTTACCAACAAGCTCCTCGATTTCCTTGCCCAAGTTCTCTACATCAGTCTTCCTGGCGTTGCCCATAGCGCGACGGACCGTGGCGGCAAAGGCGCGAATACGCTGTTTCTTCTTTGCTGATGGATTGTCGCCTCCCTCGCCGTTGAGGATGGCCTTGGCGTCCTCGAGTAATGCGTGAAGGCTGTCCTTGTGCTGCTTGCGCTTCTTCTTCTCGACGATTTCGGCATCGACTGGCTCCTCGGCGGCCGGCTCCGCGGCTGAGATCTCCTCACTTCCCTCCTCAGCCGCTTCGGTTGCGGCTGGTTTGGATGCGCGCTTCTTCACGGCGCGGGTGGCTTCGCGCTCCTCTGCGTTCTTGGTCTCGCCTAACGCGTACATGACGCGCTCTGGATCAACCTCAAAAAGATCTCCTGGGTTCAAAAGATAACCTGGGTGGATCATCTGTTCAACCGGTTAGCGTTCCCTCTTCTACCTCGTTTTCCTGGAATCGGCCCACCTTCTTTCCATTGACCTTAACAGCGCCGTGGATGACAAATTGTCTCGATTGTCTCGCCGACGATGCGAACAATGCTCTGAAGATGGCCGTGTCAAGTCTACGTTCGGTTGGAGCGTAGGTCATAGCCATGTATGGTGTAGGCTTTGGCGCGATCTTTTGCCTCTCCCTCATGATTGCCGCGGACTCGTTGGCTCCCGAGCCTCTTCCAGCGGCCTGCTCGGAACCGTCCCAAGTAGCCAGATAGCGGGGGTTCATTGGCACGACGGAGCGGACTCTGTGTTGGAACATGCGCTCCCACTTCTTCTCCTTGATAACCTCTCCGTGGTATGCGCGGGTGGCGGCCTTGGCCTTCCATTTTTGCTGGTAGTAGGTTGCGGTTCTGGTATTTACGGCGAGCCTCGATCTTCCGAGATTGTACAAGTTGTACTTGTTCATCGTCATGCGGACTTTCTGTTCGTCATTCTGTCAGTACACGTCTGGTTCTTCAGCCTTTCCGGCTGGCGGTTTGGAAGTTGTTATAGGAATTGGCGTAGGAACGTACTGGGCGCTTAAGCCCGTGGAAGCGTTTGGTCCTCATCTTGGGCGGTTGTGTGGTGGGAAGTGGACAATTGGTCGTCGGCCTCTTCGCAGCTGTGAATATCCACGGCGACGCTGGACCTCGACGTCCAAAACTCGAAAAATCCCAAAAGAGTTTAGTGGCTCCGCTCTGGCTGGGCGGAGTCTACCGGCGTGCACGGGGAGCGGAATTGGGCGATTGGCAGCCTCGCGCGGCGGGACAAGCGACACGCGAGGCCGCGATTGTGGAAATTCGATCAACTTTTTGTAAGGGCTGGAGGAGGCTGCGACAGAGCAAACTTTCTTGAGCAGCTGCAATCATTTCATACTCGAGAGTTAGTCAATTAACTACCCGGAAACCATAATTACATTCGGTTACTAAACTATATCGCAGTCCTATTTAAATAAGGCGACCTTAAAAGCTCTTTTATAGCCGTTTCTGAACCAGCAACACTCTAATCGTCGCCCGCACTTTGGTTCCGTAACCGCGCAACGACTTCAATTCTTTTTAGAACAGTCACGGTTCAAACACCTCGATACACCATCACCATGTCTGACGCCCCAGTTCAAGAGCAGGTCGCTGCTCCAATTGCTGCTCCAATTGCTGCTCAAGCCACTGATGCCACCATGACCGATGCGCCAGCTGCCCCAGCCCAGGAGCAGGCCGTCGCACCAGTTGCTGCACCCACCGCTGAGGCTGTCAAGACTGAGGAGATTAAGACTGAGAATGTCAAGCCAGAGTCGCCAGAGAAGGAGCGCAACAACAACCAGAGAGGACCGAAGACGTTCGTCAAGCGCGAGAACAAGAGCAAGTTCGACCCATCTGTTATGCAGGTCACCGACGACGCCACCTTGATCCGCAACCAGGTACGCAGATGGCCCTATATTAGCGTTAAAGCTGAGCTAATAAGGTACACAGGTTGATTTCTACTTCGGCGACTCCAACTTGGTCACTGACGACTTCCTCATGGAAGCTCTCGGCGGCCCAGAGAACAAGCCAGTCGACCTTAAGATCATCACCAACTTCAAGCGCATGCGCCGCTTCCAGCCATACGAGGCCGTCGTCGCCGCCCTCAAGGACTCTAAGGTTGTCGAGATCTCTGGCGAGCCAGGAAAGGAGACCATTAAGCGCAAGGCGCCATTCTCCATCACCCACGGCAAGGAGGGCTCGGAGAAGACCGTCGCCCGCAATGCGCGCACCGTCTACGCCAAGGGCTTCGGCGAGGAGAACGCAACCACCCAGTTCGATATCGAGGCTTTCTTTGCGCCATACGGCTCAATGAACGCTGTCCGCCTCCGTCGCGAGGACAACAAGGCCTTCAAGGGCTCCGTCTACGCCGAGTTCGCTAGCGAGGAGCTCGCAAAGAAGTTCGTCGAGGCTCAGCCAAAGTTCAAGGGCGAGGTTGAGCTCGAGATCATGTCCAAGCAGGCATATATGGACAAGTGCATGCAGGAGATCAAGGACGGTGTCCGTCAACCAAAATCTGCACCACCAAGACGTGATGGCGGACGTGGTGGAGCCCGTGGCGGATCCAACAACTTCAGAGAGCGCCGTGACAACGATAACGGCGGACGTGGCGGTCGCGGTGGACGTGGTGGTCGTGGTGGTCGTGGAGGACGCGGTGGACGCGGTGGTCGTGGAGGCAATGCCAACCGCGAGCCACGCGGTCCAAGACCAGATAACAACCGCAATGAGGAGAAGGCTGCTGAGGACATCAAGACTTCCGTTGATCCAACTTACGCCAGCGCTGAGACCCGCCCAGATCGCGCTGAGGTTAAGGTTGAGGCCCAGACCGGCGAGAAGCGATCCCGTGATGAGAGCGGTGATGGAAACAGCGCTGCTGCTAAGAAGGTCGATGTTAAGGCCGAAGCTCCAGCTCCAGCTGCTTCCTCTTGAGCGTGTGTGCCTCGTACCAGTCAGTCAGCGAGCGAGCGTGCGGAAGACAAGCAGATATTGGAGTTTCCTATTTTCTCTAAGGAGGGTAAAAATGGCGTTAGGTCTGTGGTTCATATGCATCGTGGCTTGCTTCTGAGCGTCGCAGGTATATAAGACTTCAGAAGGGTTCTTGGGAGCAATTTTGATCTTGCTATAGAGTATTATGGGATTCTAGGAATACCATTTCTCATAAACAAATCGTGTATCTACCGTCTGAACCTCAAATCATAGTGACGCCGTCTGCCTGTCTCATAATGCATTGTGATGTTCCTCTCGTTATACGACAGGCCTGAATAGAAACTGCAGAACCTTGTAAACGTCCTCCACGCAACTCTCCAGCACCTCCTTCGTGACAACATCGTCTAAGCTCAAGCCGCTCAAGCCTAAGCCGTCTGAGGAAGTATCATGGCCTTGCCACTTCTTAACAGTCCCAACGAACTCGCCAGCATGACTCTGCACCTCATCGTCTATCGCCACCATCCTCTCAACAAGAAACTGGTAAAGCTCACGGCCATCCAACCACTTCCTAACAACCTCGCCATCAACACTGCCAAATGGTCCATCTGCGCCGATCTCCGGCAAATCAACTTTATCCATCTCGCCTCTAAACTCCCTCAGCAGCACCAGCAGCTCCAGCAAAGAGCCCTCAAGGAGCGTAAAGTGGTAGACAGCGCCATCGATGCTCACACCCAACAACTCCTCGCCCCTTAGCGCATTTCCCCATTTCGGCAGGCCAGGGAACGAGGCGCAGTCTCCGGCGAGGCGGGAGGCGTCCCAGCTTGGACGGCAGCTGACGAGTTGGAACTTGGCGATGGAGCTTGGTAGTTCGGCCTCGAAAATTTTTGCCATTGACTTTGGCGCGGAGCGGGGGCAGGATGGCGCAAAGGGGGAGGAAGGCGAGATCGCAAAAGACAATCCGGTGACGCCGCAATGCTTGTCTGAGATTAGCACGACGTTACAGTTCTCGTGCTCGAAAGCCAACTGGTCGATCGCAGGTCTTGGTTCTGGGTCCTGGAAAGTTGGCGAGAGTTTGCCTGCGGCGATGTCGACGGAGAACGAGATAACAGAGTGCTGTGATGTGAGAACATGCACAAACTCCCCACAATCATCGAATCCGATTGCGATCCCCCTGGATGGGAGCGTGACGATCGGGCAGCATAGTCTTAAGGGCCCCTCCCCCTTTTTCAAAAACAATAACTCGTTATCAGAACATGCGACGAGGTGATGCTCCTGGCGGGGTGGCATGGCGATGGCGCTAACCGGTTTTCCCATGCCAAGTTGAATTGATGTTTTGAGGTCGTCAAGCTCCTTATTGTTGGCGACCTTCTGGTTGAGCGGCCAAAAATTGATTGACTCCTTCCCCAACGTTAGAGCGAGGACCTCGTCACCAACGCTCATCAGAAACCGATTAGCAAAGGGAGTAATTGCATGGATATTGCCAGCCTTGCCGTCCCAAGTTATGGTTGTGATGTGCGGTCCATAAGTTTCGAGAATCACCAGCCAAAGACCATCGTCACAGTATACCAGTGCTTTCGATCGGTTCGCTGGATCTGGGCAGATATTGACGTCGGTAGAGCCCAACCTTCTGTCCTGCCATCCCTCTCCGATGGCGATGACGAGTTGGGCCGAATCGTTCGACTTAATAGTGACATAGCTCAAGAAGCCTCGTTGATGGCCTGCGACGAGCAATCCGGAGGTCTCCCCAGGTCTTGTTAGAATCGCGGCGCTGATAAAGGCGCCCCTTTGCTCCGAAGTACCTAAGAATGATCAGCACATGCTAAGCGGCTTTGAGTGGTATAAGCTTACTTGGTGTAAGGTAACCCAGAGCATAGGTCGATTTTGTTGGCTTCATGAACTCCTCATCTGTAATAAACGGTTCAATAAACTCGCCATCTGAAGATTTCGGCAAAAGGGTGAATGTGAGCTGCTCAGAAGACACCATCTTCTCGCCCAGCGGCTCCTCAACAGTATGGCTGACCACTAGATAGTCGTTACCTCCAAATGAGAGTACAGACATACTTTGGGGACATTTACTGTATGAGAGCTCGTACAACCGGTTGACCCGAGGAGGATCGCCGGTTGGATCGTGGCCGAGCTTGAACACTGAGACTGAGCCACCTTCAGGATCTGCAAAGGCAAGGAGGGCAAGTCGGTTGTCGTAAACGAAGGCACACCGTGGGCTTGGCTCTCCTTCAACGACCAATTTCCTTGTCACAGCAGCTTCGTCGTGAGAGTGGGTTGGCCTAAAACCGTTTAGCAGTGGTTGGGTATCGGCATCAATCTCGGCACTGAGAATAAACATACTGGAGATTAGTCCTTGAAGACACCAGCACTTCACGTTCCGTAACCTGGACTGAGACTAGGCCGCCGAGTGAGGCCGCCAATGTCCGCGACGACAAATCAAACCACGTATCCTCCTGAGTAGCCAGCTCAAACTTGTCCGTGCCCTTCTTAGCTCGCAGCATAATCGTGCTATGGAGAAGAGATATCAGAATACATGATGTGGACCTGTCGTATTCTCGGTGGTCGAAATGAAAGCCTTCTTCGATGGCCCAGATTCCGTTGACTTGGGATCCGACCTTCAGCCTCAGCGACACATCGGCTTTAATGCTGCGAGTAAGCTCCGCATTAAAGCTCTCGGCATCTCTACCACAGCGAGCAACAAGTTTGGCTGGAATCGTCTTGGTTGGTCCCTCGCTTGCAGGGGTGCTGGAAACATCATACACTGGAGCCCAATTTGGGAGAATCGAGAGCTGAGAGAAATTGCCTTTCTTGATCTGATAGACATGTCCTGGGCCGGTCACGCCACCAACAAAGAGAAAATGGCGTGCATCGTCAGAGCTTCCTTCTAGATGGACGTCAACGCACGCAAAAGCTCCCTCGATATTGCACTCCAGATTGACAAGAAGCCCGCCGTATGAGATTGCCTTGCCAGAGAACGACTTAATAGCCACCACAAGGCCATCCTCCCTCCCCACAAGTATTACGCCGATTTTTGGGTGCCTCGACCAAGCTGTCCAAAGAGGAGAGTATCTGCCATTATAGCCAATCCTTGGTGGTTCTACTCCCACATTGTCCAACGTGCGAACTAGCTCAAGAGGCAGATTACCTGACCTGAAGATTGCCGCTCCACGTCCATTAAAAAAGATAGCATAATGACGAGGGTCTTCTAGAGGGATAAGCAATAGCGGCGCGCCTTTTCCGATCAGAGCACGATCGATGGCGACACCGTCCTCATGCCTGCAGTTCATAGCCGAGAGCGGACCATCGGCATCCCAGTCGTATGATACGGCTCTGATCTCCCCTTTATGTGCGATCAGGAGAAGGAGAACGACGTGATTGGGATCCTCCTGCTCCGGGTATAGGAAGCACATTTCCATGATAATGCCCCTGACTGTTAACAGGTTGGCTTGCTTGGGCTGGTGTAAGATCAATACAGAGCTCTCTGTTGACGTTATGGCCAGAAAGCGCTGCGCAGGATCCGTGACCATACGAGCGCCACTGTAAGGGTTATCCAACTCCTTATACCATTCAAGTCTGCTGACACCATCATCATTGAGACTATGGACTTGGCCTGTCGCCATCACCAGGATGATGCTTCGCCACGCAACAACTGCATTATTAATATCCGAAGGAAGCTGGATCGTCCGTCGCTCGTCTAACAGGCTGCCGCCTGAATCGTACTGGAGAATACGAATAACACTGGTCTGAAGAGCGTTAGTGAATTCAAATAACGAGTATAGTCTCCACGTACGCCAATGCAAACCAGTTTCCCATTCCATTGGAGGATTTTACGTATTATTGGGCTCGGTACAACCGTCTGGACAAGTAATCCCAGTTGCGGAGTCGCGAGGACTTCCATATTGAAATGAAGCTTATTAATCGGTTTTTCTTCACGGATATCAATTTATGGAAGAATAAGAGCGTCGGGCGGTATGGCAGGATGACAACTCGAGCTGGCAAGACTCATATCAACATTGACAATCGGTTGACAGAGCATCTGGCTTGAGCTATGCATTGAGGCAGACATTATCACCAGATACTTTCTCAATTTGAAAAGTACTGTTAGCAGGTTCGCAGGTTCGCAGGTTCGCAGGTTCGCAGGTCCACAGCCCCAAGAGGTTGTAGAGTAGTTAAAGACTCATGTGGCTATACGAAGTACGAGAAATAAGGTTGGAGCTTCAAGTGCCGAGAGACGTCACAGCGGAAGCGGCCGCATGGACATCAAGCACATCTTCGTAGCCTTGTCCTCGTCTGACTTATCTATGGACGTTCTTCATGATACCCCTCCTTTTAAACCCACCTATATCAAACCAAGCGATCGAAGACGACAATCGATGAGAAGCGAGACACCGAAGCCGAGGTCAGCACACCACATTCACAATCATACAACAACTCAAACACAATGGACGAGAAGGCCGCCGATCGCAAGCTGAAGGTCGAAGATAGCGACCCCATCAAACTCGACGCCTTCAACACCTTCGACGACGTCAAAGCCAAGCTCGACGCCATCTCCGAAGCAGTGTGGGCTCAAGATCTTCACGAGCTAAGAGAACTGGCCATATCGCCCGGCGGCCTCCTCACCGACGAGCTCCGGCGCAAAGCCTGGCCGTTGCTCCTCGGCACTCCCAGCTCCTCAGAATCCGACGATGCCGAATCATGGCGCAGCCTACTCGTGCACAAAGACGAAGGACAAGTCGGCCTGGACGTCAACCGATCATTCGTCTACTACCCCGAGAACCAATCCGATGCGCAAGCCGCGAAGAATAAAGCGCAGTTATCGGACCTCATCACCGCTGTGCTGCGCCAAAACCCATACCTCCATTATTTTCAAGGCTACCACGACATATGCCAAGTCCTCCTCCTCGTCCTGTCGCCGCCATCAAACACACTCATCCTCTCCGTCGCGCGGTTGTCAGCACTACGGATACGCGACTTCATGCTCCCCACCCTTCAACCCGCACTCTCGCAACTCCGCCTCATACCTCCCATCATCGAAGCTATCAGCCCTAAACTCGCCTCCCACCTCCACGGAACCCAACCCTTCTTCGCATTATCAGGGACACTGACTATGTATGCCCACGATATTGCGAGTTACTCGTCCATAACGCGCCTCTTCGATGTGCTGCTGAGCCAGCCGCCGATATTCAGTATATATATGTTTGCGCAGATCGTACTGGACCGCGCGGTGGAGTTGTTGGATATACCTGAAGACGAGCCGGAGATGCTACATTCGGTGCTGTCTAAGTTGCCGAAGGGCCTCGACTTGGATCGTCTCATCCATAACACGAAAGCGCTTAAAGATACCTTCCCACCCGAAACTTTGCGTGGCTGGGGAGCGATCAGTCCGAACTCGGTTCTTAAAACAGCACGGTATACCGGCCAGCTAGAGGATCAGGAGATGGAGGATGGGGAGAAGTATTTCTTTAAGCAAGTAGCGGAACTGAAGAGAGAGGAGCAGAAGAAGAGAGTTATGAAGGTTATGTGGGAGAATCGGAGGCCGGCGGCTGCGTTAGGTGTTGCTCTTCTAGTTGTACTTCTCAGCTATCAGATGCGTAAGTCGCCTAGTGTGCTTGGGGTTATGCAGACGTTGTGGAGTCGAGGTGTGAGTGGATTTATTAGGTGAGATGAACGTGATGTAAAAGTGTATTAAGTGTAATAAGCAAGCGTGTGAGCGGAAATGAAGATACCTGAGCCGGACTCAAGAATGTTTATTGACACACGGCAACCACTTCTTTGTTTGTGATCCATGTTGCGCATCAGTACCTGCAGTGGTGTTTCGGTGCAGTCGATCTTGGCGCTGTAAGATTTTAGGCTTGATACATCCATCTCTTATGGTAGAAAAGGCAGACAACCTATTGGTATTGCACGACTCGAAAGCCTAGCAACAGACGCTTCAAACTTCGAACTTCGAACTCTCAGTCTATCACGTATGAGAAAAATCATGTTCCAGACTGAAAGTAACTCGTAAACACGACTTCACTGCAAACTATATCATAATTAAGGTTATTTTTCATCCCAAGTGTTAATTAAAGCTGGCGACCATCATAGATCCCTGAGACGTCCATGGACACGAACAGTCAATACAAAATACATCAATGATATGATGAGAGTTCACAAGTTTAGCAGATCAAATAGCACGATGTAACAGTATCGTGGACTCCATAATAAGCGTAGAATGGGGAATAAGACAGGGGGGTTGATGGCAACTGGAATTGGCTGGTGGTATCTAACGGCGATACTTGCAATAATTCGCGTCGACTTGCTAAGATTGTGATAATGGGTGGTGAAGAGCTGGCGCGTGGAGGTCGCGTTTGCAAGTAGGAGCAAGCCGCATAGTGCTGCAATAGCTTGACGTGATCGTTTCCGAATCGACAAGTGGTAGGCCGCATCCAAACGCAGTATTTTGTCTTTTGCTTCGTTGTTGCTGATGGCCACACTTCACACATCCATAAATTCGTTCACTCCATGTAGAACACATCCATCACAAATGCGACTTCCTCAAGTACAGGGAAATTCATGCTATTGTTCCATTTCTGAATTTATCAAAGAACCTGCTGAACAACGCGAGAAAAACCCTGGTCCACCGAAGCCCTTCGTAAACGCCAGTACCGAAGCGAGTAGACTACTTGAGCTTCTTCTTTGGGCGGAGCTGGTTGGTGTGTCCGCACTTCTTCTTGCGGCAGTTGGTTGCGCGAGGTGGGAGACGGGCGTAGCACTTGCGGCAAATCATCTTGTCGCAGTTGAACTTGGAAGCAAGGGCCTTGAGGGATGGCTCGATGATACCACCACGGAGACGGAGGACCAAGTGGAGAGTGGACTCCTATAGTTGTGCGTGTTAGCGGTTTGTTCCCCTTCTCCCATCGCTCGGTCGTCCTCTTATTAAGCCCAGGTGGCGCTGCATGTTCCATTCTCTCCTGATGTTTTCCCGATTTCGTATCCTGCCTCCCATGCAGCCCGATCCTGTCATCATTCTCCGGAATAGATGTCGTCGCGTACCTTCTGGATGTTGTAATCGGAAAGGGTGCGGCCATCCTCGAGCTGCTTGCCGGCGAAGATCAAGCGCTGCTGGTCAGGTGGGATTCCCTCCTTGTCCTGGATCTTCGACTTGACGTTGTCGATGGTGTCGGAGGACTCGACCTCAAGGGTGATGGTCTTGCCCGTCAGGGTCTTGACGAAGCTGTTGGATATATCATTAGTCGGCTATTCCTTCACTGTATGGCGTCTCGATGGGTATTTTCGTATCGCGGTCGCGCTTGGGCTGGAAAAGAGCTTACATCTGCACTACACGCGAAATTCATGTTAGCAGATGTTCCATTTGTTCATAATTACAGCCTCAACAGCCCTGGGTGCACGTACTTTTGGCGGCGTCTACGTCGTTTGTCGATGTTGTTCAGATCTCGAATTCCAGGAATCGAGTGGGCCGCTGAACTTCGGAGCAACATGTGTGCCCTAAAATACTAAGCGATGGTGCGGATCGTGGCGCCCCAAATGTCCGTGCCTGAGGCCGTTACGTAGGCCCATCAAAATGCCGCGATCCACTCGCCAACTCACTGCTTCATCGGTGCAGGCACTACACAATGCAAATACTTTACTTTGAGTATGAATTAGAATACACAATTGCTATACTTACACTCTGCTACCTTCTCAATCACGCCGGCCATATGTTGTGGGCTTGGTATTGACAAGTCTCTTGCGCCGATCTGCTTCCCGACCACGACTGTCACATAACCACCAATGTTCATGATCGCAACATCATAAACAATTAGCCGAGACTTTGACACACGCCAGTATATAAACTTAGTAGTTTGCTTCCATGGTCTACAAACTTATTGTGTCTATCTTGGGTGTCAATGTCTGTTATTTCCTCTGCGTCTCTCATCTATTCCCTCATCTCCAAGTCTATCTTTGCCTTCTTACTTTTCGCAATGATGCGCTCTATCTTGGCCTCAAGCTGGTACACCGTCTTAAGCAACACGTCAAGGCTACAGCCAGCTCTGTCTGCCGCCTTCTCCATAAACAGCCTCTCCATATCCTCCAGCTTCGAAGCCTCCGTCCACCTCCTATACTTCATTCCCGGCCTCATCACCGCTCTTGCGGCATACTGTGCCTGCTCTTCAGCAATAGGCTGCGCAACCTCAAGAGTGTTCTGTATCTTCTTCAGATCCTGACTGGTTGGCGCTGCCTCAGGTTCGACTTCTCTTTCGGCCCTCACTTCCAAAGGGAAGAGGTCTAGGATCTGCTTCGGCAATTTGTCCTCCTTATTATCCATCCACGTCTTCTGATACCAATCCAGATAATCGTCCAGCTTCTGATCATCCATATTGAACACATCGTCTTCAGTGACCTTGATCTGCTCACCCTTCTTCAGTCCTTTTTCTTCTCCTTGATCCTTTGCCATAATCTGCTTCCATTTTTCCCATTCCATCTTCATCGTTCCCGGATCAGTAGCATACTCAGGCCTTCGATAAAAATCATCGAACGGCTGAGTCAACTTGGTAGCAATAACAAGTAATCCCATAATCCTCAACTCCGGATAAGTGATAGACCTGAACTCGCCTCGCAAGGCGTCTGGATATGAAAAGTCGAGTTTTAGGACTTTTACCAGCCGAAAGGCGCAGGGATATATCTCCAGTGGAAGACATAGCTCTTTGACATGTCTGAACATGATTAACGAGGCGTTTACTGGAGGGAGCTCGATGCCGAAAGATGCTTTGAGGACGATGATCAGCTGCAAGGCCTTCACCTGCAATTTTCCGCGCTTAAGAACTGCACGGGGTTGGAGTGCGGCGATGTATTCTGCTGGCATATGGGCGCGCATATTTCTTGGCAACAAATCCATCTTATCTCGTCAGCAATTTTCTCTCTCAAAATCAAAACTTAACTTACCGCACCCATGTAAGGAAAATCCTCCCTCTCAATCCACATCTGAAAATCCCCCAAGCTCACAGGCAGCCGCATAAGCAGACATCCCAAATAACACAACACCACCGTCTCCAAGAGTTTCGGCGTGCCACGATCTCGAGCAACCTTCTTAATCCTCCTATCCATCCTCTCCCCCACTCTCTCCTTTTCCACGTCAGTATCTCCTTCAGATGTACTGGAAAAGCCACCCTGGCTACCAAAAGCTTCCTCATTCTCATCCCCCAACCCCTTCACTCCCCTTACCCTCACGGCCCACAACCCTCTTACTACGTCCTCAAACTCCCCTCTTCTCTCAACCTTTCCCTTCTCCACAAGCCACCTCACCTGACACCTCAGCACAACCTGTAACGCTTCAACATAAACACCCAAACCCCTCTTGCCCGTCCACCTAACCTCTACCTTCTTCAACAACTGCCTCTTCCGCCTAGTCGTTCTGCCCTGCTTCCCAAAATCATCTTCGTCCTGCGCGACCTGGGTAAAGCCCTCTTGGACATGTCCGTGGGATTTACAGACTTTGCGACCGTCTTCGATGTAGAAGTATTTAGACCTACAGCCGGTTGTGGTGCAGGATTCATGGCGAGGAAACTTGTGGTATTGGATGTTGGACATCGTGATGGTTTGGAGATAAAGTTTTGAGGTTTAGGTATGAAGTCTTAGTGGTGGTTTGGGATGTGGGAATGTCTTGACGCGCGAAGAAAATTGGACGGTATGGTTCTTTCTGTTGTCGACGGCGCACCCTTTCAAATCTGTTTTTTTAACCACCTATCGGCGCAACGTATTGAACATGATTTTATTGCGATTTTAAAGCTACGATTTCAGCAACCCGATCAAGTGAGGTGGCAACGGGACATCGCAAATTCTGACAGCGGGTAGTTTGCCAAGCTCAGGAGGAAGACCCAAGGCTTTGTGGTGTAACCGTGGCGCTGAAGTTTTGGCAAGCTCGAGATCTGGTTCATTTGATGATCTGCACAGTCACAAAAGCTTGTTTCACAAACATGGCATTTTGGTAAAAGCAACCTTGATGGATCGATGTATATTTTCTCGTCACGTGATGTACACCAACAATGGCATTGACACTGTTTTCCAAAGGTTTTGTTGTCACATAGCGAATCACATCAAACTGATTGGAACGCGAAACATCAATGTTAAAGGATGTTCATTTAGTTGGTGCCGATACACGAAAAATTGCCCAGAAGTCCATATGAATTAACCAGTAGACTAAAAACATGGATCTCTGTCCCTACAACGCTTATGGGAGATTCAGATTGGTTCAAAATTCCCATATTATGTTGCGCCGCAAGGTGTGCAAAGACGAAGAGCCAGGGTCGTAATCGATTGTCTGGAAGCGCAGGTCAAAGGTTTAAAATCATTCCCCATAGAGAACAATTTAGTCCTTCTGCTGGAGCTCCTTGGCGTCAATCGCAAGCTGCTCGCCCATAGAGGTGAGGACAATGACGTCTGGTGTGACCGTTAGCGAAATATCTCGGGTTTGGAAGCTTTTCAGGTATACATACTGCAGTCCTTGTCTGGGTGATCCCAGAGATCCTGGATCTTCTTGCCAATATCCCCATCTGGCATCTTAACATCATCCTTCATCTCACCATCATCGGCCATCAAGGAAAGGAATCCATCGTCAGCGATATCGAGCTACAGTCTAGTCAGTTTCTGCTCTCTCGTTGTCTAAATTGTAGGGTGGGAACCTACGAGCTGGTACTCCTTGCGGGTGACGACTGGGACATCCATGTTGTGGGTAGATGGGCAAAGCTCCTCAAGCTTCTTGCCGGTGAAGATATCAATGGCAACGAGATGGACCTTGGCGTGTCCGTGCTTGCCGGTCTTGGAGGTAGACATGTCGACAATCTTACATGGACGGGTCTTGATGCAGACGAATCCGTTCTTTCTCAAGGCAGAACACTGCATTGGGTAGGTGGTGGACGCGCCGGCATCGGCAGAGTCGAATGTGTGCTCATGCTGTAGACAATGTTAGAGACGGTCCTGACATCGTGACAATAGTATATCGAGTTATCGTTAATGAACAGATCTCGATATACTTCTGCCTTCTGCCCTCACGCTGCGAAAGGCGGGGCATGGAGTAAGGTGCGGGGTTGTTTTCATCGAAAAGGGGCGTCTGTGGTGTCTTACCTGGGCATCGTTATCGGCCATTTTGAATGATGTTGGTGATGACTTTGGGGAAAGACTTGAGTATGCGACAGTTACGACTCTGACGGATGTTCTGACAAAAAGTTTCAGATGGCGAGGAAGTCGAGGGTGGTGGAGAATCAAATCCAGACTTCGGCGCGCGGATTGTGGGATCTAGCGAAGCTAAGCGTTTGGCCAATCAGAAGCCACAAGAGCCTTGTTGACAAGTAAGCCACGGCGATTAGATTGGGACATGGCCATTTGATGGCCTGAAAGAGTGTCGCAGCCTTGTGGCTTAAGGGTGTTTAATTACAACAAGCTAAAAAAGACGCTAGCAATATTCAAGTCGCTTATTCGGCCAATTTTCAGCAAGCGTCGCTTTTGCATATATCATACCACCTCAGTCAACGCCGCGGTAGCCACAGACAGCGTTCGTAACCATGTATCTCGACCGCCTGCTCGGGCATGCTCCAGCGTCCAATTCTCATCCTACGTCAGCCCCTCAGTCAAGATCATATTCGCCAGCTGGCAGAGGAGGTCCCAGCCGCCTAGCACCACAGCCGAATCAACCGCAACGACCTGGTTTCGGTCCTCGGTCTTCCTCCTTGTCTGTGGCACAATCCAACGACTCGGCGACCTCCCTTCTTGGAAATGCGACCAAAAACACCAATGGCTCAAACCTGAGACAAGTCAGTGGGCCAGATGGTTATACAGACTCTTTGAAGCTGCTAGACCAGTTATTAAGCGGTCCACCAGCTTCCGATAACAATGAGGAGAAAAATACTGAGGACGTAACCTTGGAGGGTGTGGACTTTGAGGGACTAAGCTTGCACGACTTTGTGAAGGAGGAGCCGGAACGGGTTCAACAGAGACAAAAGTCACAATTTATAGTCGAATGTCAGTATAGTGCTATGATAAAATATGTGCTCAAGCTCATATTCTCGCAGATGAGCAAGACAAGACCAGGTTCAACAGCCTCCATGATTCTATACGTGCTTGCGATGAGATCCTCAACTCCGTGGAAGCCAACTTAACTCAGTTTCAGTATGATCTCGGAGCTGTGTCTGCCGAGATTGAAACGCTTCAGGCGCGGTCGACGGCCTTGAACATTAGACTCGAGAACAGGAAGGCTGTGGAAACAGCACTGGGTCCGGTGGTGGAGGAAATCACTATTTCGCCCATGGTTGTGAGGAAGATATCTGAAGGCCCCATGGATGAAAGTTGGATAGCAGCACTTGCAGAGGTGGACAAGCGATCCAAAGCCATCGACGGAAAAGCAAGCGAGCTGCAGGATGTAAAGGGTCTACATGACCTTAAGCCTCTGCTGGAGCAGCTAGTTGCCATTGTAAGTTGCCGTCCAAAGCCATGTTTAGATCAAGAACTTACATGATAACTCAGGCTGTCGAACGTATTCGCAATCACTTAGTTGACAACATCAAATCTCTCCGCTCACCCAACATCAATGCTCAGATCATACAACAACAACACTTCCTGCGCTACAAAGACCTCTACACCTTCCTCCGCAAACACCACGAACAACTAGCTGAGGAGATCGGCCAAGCATACATGAACACAATGCGGTGGTACTATCTCACCAACTTCACCCGCTACGAGCGCGCCCTATCCAAAGTCAAACTCCACTCCATCGACTCACACTCCGTTCTCGGCTCCTTAGACACCACACCCAAGTCCTCCATACTCAGCGGTAGCAAGTCCGGCAGCGCGCCTCACGACGCATTCAACCTCGGCCGGCGCCACGACGTCCTCACCAGCGGAAGCCAGAACGCCGTCCCCAGCCACCTAGCCGAAGAGGATAAACAGTCGCATTACCTCGATTTCCCCTTCCACCATTTCAATCTTGCGTTGGCGAGCAATGTTACGGCTGAATACACATTCCTGCTCTCCTTCTTCAGTCCCTCTCTCTCTTATGCAGCCATCGCACGATACTTCAACACCATCTTTGCACCCACCTTCGAGCTCGGGCTGCATTTGACCAAATCCCTCGTCCAAGATACCTACGACTCCCTCGGTCTCCTGTTGTGCGTGCGCCTGGTGCAGAAAATGCAATTCCGCCTCCAGCGCGCGAAAGTCCCGGTTGGGGAGGGATACCTCATGCAAGTGACCATGGAGTTATGGCCGAGGTTTCAGAAGGTGATGGATGCGCACTGCCTCTCCATCTCTGCGTTAGCTTCCAAGCTTCCCGATAAGGCACCCACCTCGAAAAGCGAGCTAGCGAGGCAGTCTGCGGCTCCGACAGCCATGACACAACGATTTGGACAGTTTGTTTGTGGGATATTAGAGTTGAGTAGGGAGACGGGGGATGATGAGCCGGTTAGCAGCAGTTTGGCTAGACTTAGAGGCGAGGTTGAGGCGTTCCTGGAGAGAAGTGCGAGGGGGTTGGGGGAGAGGATTAGGAAGCGGTTTTTGGCTAACAATTATAGTCTGCTATTGACTATCATCGGGGATGCAGATGGAAAGTTGGCTGGAGAGCAGAGGGAGTTCTTTGAGGGGTGTAGGGGTAGAGCGGAGGAGTTGAATTCTCCATGAGTTAGGTAGAATCAGGTTGTGTAAGTTTGGCGAGGAATCTAATGTGATAAGAGAATGAACACAATTTCACCCTAGTGCGGAAAAGCGAACAGATCTTGCGTCGCGTTAATTCTGCAATAAGGATTGTTGGATTACCTTCTTGTTTTGGACTAATTATTCCTTCCTGTTCTACAAGTCCTTGCCCGACTAGAGAAGTAAAAAAGTGAGCGCGGTTATCTGGTAAATGGCCAAGAATTTTAACTGTGCTCGTACTCGTAAATCTTGATTCCAAAAAAAACCCCTATTTTTTTCATTCATTTTGATAAAGTAACCATTAATATCCGTCAGAGCTAGCTTCAAAACTGGAGTTTGATGAAAGATGCATACGTCCAAAACCAGGGTGCTCAAAGATTTATTCAAAATCAACCGAACCCAAATCAAAAATGATTGATTTCCACTTTGAAAACGCCAAGACTGATTTTGGTTATGGCTTTTTGTAATCAGCTGGTTTGAATTGAATTGATTTTTTTCGGAATCAGTGATTTTGATTTTGACTTTGATTATGGCATTTTGTAACCAATTTCATTGATTTGAGCACCATGTCCAAGACAATTTTAGATTGCTTTATTTAAAACGTTTGAACCAACCGGTTGCGATTGGTCCAAAATGCCTAGGAAGCTGAGCCGCTCCCTGTGCGGTCCTCATGTAGACACAAAGGTACTCCTTTTGCATTGCAATCACCAACCGATTTCTCAAGGAACCTAATCTCAAAATTCTGAATGTTTCAACCGGTTGCGTCAAATGGAGTGAGTAAGTGCTAGAGGAATATTTTCTACTCCTAGTCTAAACACAAAGAAAATGATTGTCCGACCAGCAACGAATCCTCCATCTGTTCTACCCGTAGGCCACATCTAGTAACTCCGACAAACACCACCCTGCGTAGTTTCGCTTAAGACGAGGAATGATACAACGCTCGCTAACACGCTCCAAAAAGCCTTCCGCTACTTTACTTACCATCACCATCCCGTGTTTCTGCTTCACAACTTCCCGTTCGCCTCCCTCTCCTTCTCAGCTCCAGCTTTATCCTTCCTTATCTTAGCAAGCGTCTCCTCCATCTCCCCCCTTATCTTCTCATTAAACTCCTCCCACCCATCCAAATAAAGATGATGACCGGCCCGCCCAATAACAACCACCCTCGCCTCCCCACCCTCCCTCCTCCTCTCCTCCTCACTCGCCGTCGCCAACGCCTCCTCCCTCGCCTCCTTTAACTTCTGCTCCGCGGCAAAGCCACCCGCGATATCCATCCAATCATGCTCGCCGTACATCAGCACAACCGGATACCCCGTCTCCTTCTTAACCCCCCCCTCACCAGAGGGACCACCTAGTCCTCTTGCACCGTCGGTGGTTGACTCAAACGGAAGGGGTTGACGACCTAAGCCCACAACGCGGCGAATTAAAGGGGAGCGGGCGAAGGCGCCAGGCGCGAGGATGTAGGCGAGCGCATATTCACCGCTGCCGCGCTGGCGGAAGAGCGCGTATGCGTACTCATGCAACGCCTCCCTCTCCCCCTCCGGCAGATGACTGAAGCGGCGTGACGTCCAACCGCTAACGAAACGGGGCCCGAGAGGGCCTGTCCATCGAACTATCGAGAAAGGGGAGATGTTTGCGTCCCAGAGATACCTCAGCCATGACGGAATCGGTCTCTTCGGCGCCCCACCAATTGGTGGGCCTGGTACGTGTGCCGGGCGCTCCGATTTCGTCTGTTGGTTCAGAAAGTTGTTTCTGTCGCCTCCACTTGAGCCTGGGAGCTGAGAGGAGTTGGAAAAGTTGCTTTCGGGGTTGACAATAGCTTCCTGATCTTGCAACATCTCATTCTCCATCGTGCTCTGCTCCAGGCCACCCTGTCCCGGCATCGACGCAGCCGTCGCGTACGGATCCTCAGGGATGCCTACAGGAGACGCAAGGATGAGTTTGTTGAGATGCCCGGGGTAGCGAAGGGCATAGGCTACTGCCATGTAGCCTCCCATTGAGTGGCCGAGGAGGGTAAACTTCTCAATCCCTTTCTTCACCCTCCACTCCTCCAGGGCATCGATAAACCAGCTTTCCGCTTCCGTGATCCCCCCTTCCTTCGTTTTGCACTTCACCTTAAATGGTGGACGGGTGCTGCGGCCCATCCCCAACATATCCAGCGCATATAGCTTGAGCCCGCACACCCGGGACAGACCCTCGAAGTTCTTGTAGAAAAACCCCAACCCGGCACCGTAGCCGTGCAGCATCACTAGGTTTTCCTCAACCGGCTCATCGGATCTCATCACGGCGAACTCATTAAGCGCCCTATTCTTCCCACTCAATTTAACCATTTGACTCGTCCAACTGCGCGGCCCATACGGGTCCGTAACACTCTCCGTCCTCACCGGATGACTCGCCAACAGTGGATCCTCGTTGAGTGTCATCGGGTGCGCCTCGTCACTCGTCTTATTCGTGCCCGTTTGTGCGTGGGTTGGCGCCGCGGCTTTGAGGTGTGGGATGAAGGAGAGGACTGCGTGTTCGGCCACAGCCGGGGACACGGTTGCCCACCACTGCGTGAAGGCTTCTTTGTAGCCCAGGGGGAAGTATTGTGCGAATCTGCCGACTGGCTTGGGCGGAGTCGCTGTGTTGGTGGAGGCAGAGGAGGAAGCCACTGACGCTGCGGCGCGTTGGGAGGCAAGCATAGGCTGCTGTGTACGGGTGTGGAGATCGACGTCGGAACCGGTTGGCATGGTGGCGTATGTTTTTATTGGGACTTGTGGTGTGGAAGTGAGGGTGTATGGGAGAGAGGTGAGATGCTTAAAAGCGATGGGAGGTGAAGAGTCTACCGTTGTGCGCCACAGGAGTGACGATAGACTCGAGATGGGCTGCAGTATGTTGAGGTGGCGGGTTTGCTGGGGTAGATGTAGGACTCTTCCTAATTCTTCCTCAACACTCTTCTCTTATATTCTTTTCTATCTCGGTCAAACCGATTGGCAAAGTGATCTTTATAGGGTGGCTGGCATTCAGAATTTAGGTGGGCGATGAGACGCGGACACGGAGGAAATCGTTGATGGAGTTAAGGTAAAAGACACTAAAGCCGTTCAGTGTCGAGATAAGCGCATCATGATGGGAAACTCGTGCTTGGCGATGGTGCCGCGCTGCCAAGTTGTGCCTGGCTGGATAAATGATGACTAAGCAGATACTGACAGGCGACATTCCGGGCCTGCCGCGAATCCCCGAGCATGTGCCGCCGCCGATGCCGCCTTGTCGGCCAATGACGAGGTCAAAGCGGCTGTAACTACGCGGAAGTCAACAATCGCATATCGCATAGCTAGAGTATAGCCAGAACGAGCAATTTATACTATTTAAAAGCTTGCCATATATCCCTGAAAGCATGTTAAGCGATAGCCACTAAGCTCATTCAAGCTCATACTAGCTTCAACCTCAACATAGCTCAACGAATACCAATCTCAACCATGCGCCGGTAACATACGACCAATCGATTAGCATTGCGCCAACCTCTACATACCGCGAAATCACCACATAAGCTCACGACGGCTTGCTCATAGCAAACCTCGTGCGAAATTTACAATGGCCTCACGATTAGACCAAATCGTGAAAGGCGCACCCGCCGCCGCACCACCCATACCCGCAGCCATCGCCTCGACCTCTGGCGTCCACGTCCCTACCTCAGCCCACGACCCAACAATCAACCTCCCCTCGTCACCACCTCAGATATACCTCAACCTCCTGATTCTCGAAGCCTCCCTGCGGTCCCAGTATCTCGAGCTCCGTGCGCGGAGAAGGCAGCACACGTTCTTTCTCCTCTTGCTTGGGGGCTGGATTGCCTATTTCACCTACGCCCTCTTCCTCGCCCCGCACGTCGATGTCAACATAATCAATGAGCTGAATGGCCTTGGCGGCGAGACTGTGAGAAAGAGTTGGAGGTTGGGGAGTAGATATTGGGTGGTAGGTCTCATCGAACGTCTCTCGTGGCTTTCAGGCGTTGTGACCGCTCTGCTGGTTTGGGGAACAGGCCAATGGGAGCGTGGCGTCCGCTGGCCCCGTCGCTGGCTGAAAACCACAAACAAAGGACTCCGAGGCTTCAATTGCAAAGTCGTACTCGTTAAAGACTCCTGGTGGAGGGAGTGGCTCCGATTCTTCGCCTTCTTCCTCCGTGGTGGCCTGCTCGACTCAAATGGGAGCTCTATCTACAGAATCATACCACCACATTTGGCGAATGAGGCAGGGAACGGAGGACAGCACGTCGGTCACCGTCCCGTATCAAGCCGCGGAAAAGAGACACACGACCGCCTACCCAACATCCTGGAGCACCCCAGTCAAGGCATAGAAGAAGACCTCAGTCCAGGAGGGGACACCATCGCCCTCCTTCTCCTCCCCAAACCCTTTTCTCCGGCGTTCAGAGAAAATTGGGATACCTACCGCACCTCATACTGGGAGGCCGAAACCACCCGCCGCCGGGCCCTCCTCAAAAAAGTCACGGCGTGGGAGCGCGAACAACGCCGGAAGGTGTCCTGGTGGAAAAGACTATTCTGGCCACAATCCACTTTTGTCGCTGCCGACGTGGAGAAGACGGGTAAGGGACATAGTCATAGTCATAGCAAGTCTGGGCATCTCAGCGTCCCGGAGATGCGACTCCGGAGTGGGAGTGTGAGGTCCGGGAGCCATTCTAGGACGAGCTCGAGGAGTCGCACGCCGGCGGGCAGGGAGGAGACGGAGGGTGGGGAGAGGGGCCATAGTCGTCGCTCGTCGACAGCCTCAACACGGAGCAGCAAACCACGCTCGCCGAGCAATTTGACGCCGAATGGGAGTGTGAGGGAGAAGGAGAGGGAGAAGGGGACAGGTGTCAGCGGTCGTACACGCGACACATCGGTGCGCAGTAACTCGGGGCGCGCAAACTCGGACGGGCGGCCGACGACGCCTGGGGCTGAAAGTGATGCAAGCGTGGCACCGTACAAGAGACGCAGTCTTCTCTTCGAGGGTCCGGAAGGGAGCGGGAAACGAGACAGCTTCATGTCCGACGCCTCTACTGAGTCGTTACGTGATGACATTAAGCGTGAGCAGAAAGAGTCCATTGCTGAAAGGGTGTCTGCGAAGACTAAGGTGGCCGCAAAGGAAGTGGAGGAAGCCGCAAAGAAAAAGGAGCCGAAGGAGGATGGGATTAGACCTTGAATTAGCATAGCGAGTATAATGAAAGTTTATTGACTGTATTGCCATTGAGATGTGTGATTGCCTATCGGTTTTTTCTTATTGAACTGTGCCTCTTGTGTCCACTCTATAATCGGACAGACTCTTCGTTCCCTCCTTCGCTTCCTCCCTCCTCCTCCTCCCCTTGGGCGAACTCACTCAGCTCGGAGGATCTAGCTGTGGCGATGAGCCGAAGCATCCCAGGTTTCTCCCAAAAGTGAAGAAACCCTCGCACTGCTTCGCTACATGGAACAGACCACCCACATCCCTCGAACTCACTCAGCTCGGAGTCGACATGCTGAGTAAGCCATACCGGCAGCAACATGCACACTGGTACACTGGTCCCGACATCGTTGATTCTGTGGTATCAGGCAAGGAAGCAGCACTGATAAGACATCCTCAACTTCATCTTAGATCTAACGACGCCTCAACTTCTTCCTGGATTTAGGTATAGTCTTAGACAATATAGCAGATCAAAAGCAAACCTGCTATACGGGCCTCGACTGTTGACTCTGCAGTACCAGGAGATTGCATCACTGGTATACATCCTCTTCATCGTAATCCGAGACATAGTCGACCCCTTCAAACATCCTCCTACCCCTCAAACTCACTCAGCTCAAGAACTCGACATGTTGAGTAAGCCATACCAGCAGCACAACAGCACACTGATAGACGATGTCGCCACCTAACACGCGATCTCGATCTGGCCGAGACAGTACACCAGCTGCAACAAGCATACTGCTATACTGACCCGACGCGTTGATCATGTAATGCCCTCAACTTCATCTCAGATCTCACGACGCCTGGCCTTCTTTCTCGATCAAGATATAGCCCCGCACAATATACCGGGTGCAAAATAAGACCTGATATATTGGCCCTCGACATGACTCTGTAGTACCCGGCACGATTGTAGCATTGGTACAGCATCCTCTTCATCTTGATCCCAGGCATAGTCGACCTCCCAAACCTCCTCCGAATGACCTCAACATGTTGATTCTATCAACCAGGAGATTGCATCAATTATGATTCTCCTCAACTTCTTCCTCAATTCTGAGATCTAGCCCCACTCAGTATACCAGACGTTGCAGAACTGGTACACTGGCCCCGACATTGTTGGCTCCGTAATACCAGGATTGATGCATCGATTGGTATGACGCCCTCAACTTCATCTAAGATCCTAGGCATAGTCCACATCACTCCGGCGGAGTGACCTCGTTTCGGATGCTGGATATAGCTATGAGAAGCTCAAAAGCTCTCTACACGGGAGAGACCACCTCACGATTCCTCCTCCCCCTCGTCCTAGTCTAACTCACTCAGGTCCGAGGATCCGGCCTTGGCAATGCTCCACAGCCTCCCAGGTTTCCCTCATAATGAAGAAACCCTCGCCCTCCTTCGCTACATGGAGCAGACCGCCTACAGCTCCTGTTGTCCTCCACAACCTCACTCGGCTCAGGGAGTCGGCCTTGGCCTGAGTCGCAGCCTCCAAGGTGCCTGACATAATGATCACCAGCAGTATCCTGACCAGATCCTGGAACTGGAACATCGAAACCGTCACCAGCTGGCTCCGCAAGGGCGTTGGAAGGACCCTCAATATTCTACATGACGTTTGGCTGATCTCCGATCGCAACTTCTCCCCCGAAGCTCTGGTTGAGATCCTCACGCGCCGCAACGTTAACCTCAGGTTGAGATCCAGCGGCAACATCCACTACAGAAACCGCCTCGCGAGCAGCAGCAACTGGGGATACTCCAACGGAACCCTCCCCCTTGGAAACAGTCGCCGCAGCAAGGTTCTTGTCCCAAATCTTCGTTGGAGGAGTGCCGCCCTTGGTACTTGGGCCGTAGTTGTCGATCATGTGGAGTTGGACGTTCGCGGTTCTGCGACTAGTGCGCCCTTTAGTCGAGGCACAACTGTATTTCTGTTAGTAGAGTCCTCTGCTAAAGTGGCAGGGAAATAGAGATACTTACCCCTTGTCTTACTCCTCTGCTCCGAATATTTGCCCTTGGAACTCTCGGATGGCTTTCCGCCATCGGTCCAGCCTATCTTCACACGTGATTCCTGCTCATCCTCCGCATCGACGTCATCTTCATATTCGGTGGATGATCTCTTGCGTTCAAGTGGGTTGGCTGGCAAAATTGGCGAGTTAGTACCGTTTTTATCGTTATCGTTCGGTGCATTCCCCTGCTCATTGTTGCCGTTATTCGGGGCCTCATCCCACTTCTTGGCTCTGTTCTTCTTGGTCCCATCGTTGCAACAGCAAGGGTGGCAATAAAGGCCTCCATCTGCAAGGTCTGGCTCTCCCAACAGGTGTGAATGCCATGGGCCAGGCTTGTTGAAAGTGTTCTGACACTTGACACAAGACAGCTCTCCAATGCTGACTTGCGGATCTCTGTTGTTCGGGAGATGTAGAGTCCTGTTGGTCGATGGAGCTTTATCGGCTGCCTTCTTATGCCCCATGGCATTGGAACTTGGCTCTGCCTCCTCGGTTCCCGGTGTCTTTAATGATGTTCCTGGCTCAGAAGCTGCGCCGTGATATGCCGGTGACTCAGACTGAATGAGAGGAGTTTCGGATGGCTCTCTTGAAAGTACCTCTTTTGCGTTACTTCCCAGGCGGATCTTGACACCCGATGGTTCACGACCGTTCTTCGCCTTGTAGTCCTTGTCGTAGCAACGCTTGCACCACTGTCTACCGTCGGCCGGTGCATCCTCGTTATAGAGAGAGACTGCGTATTTGGTTGCAGTTGCGTCATTGCATACACAGCATGGGCCAGTTGCCTTGACTCCCGTCCTCTTCTTGGCTACTGGATTTATCGTAGGCTGCACTTCCTCGCCCTCGCTCTTAACAGGAACTGTGTCCTCGCGGGCCGGGACAGGTCTTTGACCAAGGCGACTGTCGGTCATAATAACGTCACCAGGCTCATCCGCCTGGATAATTCGAAGCTTTTGGGCCCTCCTCTTCTGTCTATAATTGTTGTCATAGCACTTAAAACACCACTGATCGCCAGTAGTCGACGGTTCTTCCTGATAAAAATGATCGCGGAAGCCCTTCCTGTGCTCTTTGCTGCCGCATTTGCAGCAAGGACCGGCTAACTTAGCCTGGTTTGACTTAGTGGTTGCCACAGGTGGCTTCTGGTCGCCAGAGCTCATTGGCTCTTCCTTAACATCATCAGTGGCCAACTCAGCCTGTCTCGGCTCTGTTCTTGGCGATGGCCCCTGCGCAGCGGTGTTGGTAAGCTCAGTGGATGGAGATCTCTCAGCGCCTTCCAATTCCTGGAAGCCTAAACTCAAACTCGAGTCGAGCGGTAGCATTTGCCCCTCGTCGAGAACCGTCTTTGGCTCAATGGCGGTTGTAACTGTCAGAGAGGTCTCCTTATCAACAATTTTCTTGGACTGACTCGCGGTTGCAGCTGGCTCCTTATGACCTCTCCGCTTTGTCCTCTGAACACCCTCATCGCCATCAATGGTGATGAATTGAGTGGACGACTTCCTGAAGCCGTTTAAATTGGACTCCGTGCTCTCCTTAGAGCCGGAAATACGACGAATATCTGTCGCAGGTGCCATATCCTTCGTGACTCCGGTTGCGGAAGAAGGAGATGTCGATCTGCTGGAGGCACATGACTGACCCTCCTTGGAGCGGTCTTGCTTGTTGAGAGTTCCATTCGATTGGGTAGATTGACCCAAAGCAGCTCCCGATGAAGGTGTAAGAACGGTGCGAAGCGCGGACCAGCCAGGTGGAGTATATGCGTCAAGAATTTTTCCTTTCTGGCGGTAACAGGGCTTGCAATGACCGCCCATTCCTCCATGCCAGCCCTGCAGTGGTGTTGTCGTTCCGCATCCACGACATGGCTCATTTCCTTTGCCTTTCCAGACTAGCCTTGGAAGTCCATCCATTACATGCTGCTCAATAGTCCCATTGGTCTTGCGGGAGCCCTTGGAGCTTGACGGCGCACTGGGCTTGTGTGCGTTTGGCGGAACCATTGGAGCAAGATCAATAGTAGTGTCAGCTCCACGCGCCTTCGGCTTGCTACCCGAAGGGTACTTCTGGTCGTACTCGTGCATTTTCCTTTCCAGATCAACCATAGCCTTTGCGCTGTCGTAGTAGCATTTATTACACCAAGACTTGCCCTGGTACTCAGAGTCGTCCTTCTCGTTCTCCTGATTCGGCAAGGAATCGTGCCACTCATGAGTCCTGGTTTTATCGCATCCAGAGCAATGGCTGGACTTGTCGTGCTCCGTTGGCTCGGCGGAAGATTCTCTAGATGAAGACTCGTCCAGGAAACCAAGATCCCTTCTCCTCTTTTCTCTTCTAAGTGGATTTTCAACTTCAGGAGTATGAGGCCTAACCAGCGTATTCTCGCGCAAAAGCCTCTCGCCGACATATTCGTGCCTTCGTTTCGCGACAGCGGTCATGAACGAGTTTTCGGATTGATGGGCACGAGTTTGAATACCCTTCCAGTCAGGGTCCCTTCCATCCGCCATCCAATCCTTGTTGCACCGCCTACACAAAGTTCGGCCGTTGGGGCCGAGATAGTTTGTGTTGTGAATGTCGCTACGGCACTTCTCGCACGGCTTGTTCGTACGAGGAAGCGCAGTCGATGCATCAGAAGTCATGCTCGCCGGAGTGGAATTGCGGTTGATCTTCCTTGACTTTGAAGGTTGGGTGTCGGGCACGCAATCTTCTTCGATCTCCTCCTTGTGTGGTCTCTTAGGCTTTTCGGCTTGTACTGCCTCTGGCTCGAACTCCTCATATTCGACCTCAGGCTCGGGCTGAGGCTTGGCATTGGACTTGGGTTTTGGCTTAGGCTTAGCTGCGTGATCGGGATGGTCAAGACAGGTCTTGCTGTCTGGATTAGCCTTCTTCTGTTGTCCGTTCTTATGGCACCTCGCGCCGCATTTGACTTTGCGCAGACGACAACTGCAAGTGGCATTCTTATAGCAAGGTGTTTTGCAGTAACACCTGCCAACCATGCCGTAAATAAAGCCACACTGCCTTTGGAAGTTCTCCCTTTCCTCTTCGGTGTCGAGGTTAAAGTCGCCTGGCGATTCTTTGACCTCGTTCTCCAGATACTCGAGGATCGCCTGGGCCTGCCGCGGAAGGTTCTCATTAGTGCAGTCCTCGTTCCTGGCCAAATGCTCCCAAACAGCCATAGTCTGCTTCATCGTGGACCTCTTCCATGCCATGCCGCCCAGGAAAAAACAATCGGTAAGCGTTATCGGAGCGTGAATGGTACCCGGCGGCTGAATCAGCATATCACCGCGGGTCAGAGAGATGACTCTTATTCCCTCCTTAGGTTTAGGTCTCCACTTGGTACTCCCGCCTTCCATCAGTGGCTTTGCGAAATCCGCCAACGCCTCCTGCTTAGCCTCCTCGGTCAAGTGGTGCAAGGGGAAGATGGGCCAATATTTGACCACATCCTCGTCCTGCTCATCATCATCTCCGGTGTTACCTTCTAGGTGAACAAAAGTGTACACGCCGAGGTTGTCAATATGCCACGAAGACATAGCTCCTCTTTGCGCGAGAATTCGGAATTGCGCACATTTCTGTATGTCGCAGTGGCTGTAGGCAAGGGTACCCGGCTTGCCGATTCCCAGCTCAGTTTCGCCCTCTGGATGGAGATCCTGATAGATAAGGCCATCGCATCTCTCGATGGCGTCGAAGAGGAGGGCATAGTTCTTCGAGAGCCCTTCTGGCCAATGGCCCGGCTTAATGTCAGAGATGTTGAGGAGGTTCATAGGCATGTTCTCCTCGTCGATGTGAGCGCGACCTTGGGTCTTTCTCCAGTCGGTGATAGCCTGTCTAAGCGGAATCTTCTCAACAGCGATGCTGCTGTCCTTCTTGTTGAGCAATTGGACGTCGACCAACAGCTCATTGGATGATGCGAATCGCATCATCTCCTTCATCCATTTGTTCGTGGTCTTACCCGGACGACGGCGGTTAAATTCCTGATCGCGAAGCACAACCGGCTTCGGGCGGTTTGGCTGGTAAGACGCCCAAGTGTTGTGCTCCTTCTCCGTCAGGAGCAAGTAGTCTGCCTCGTCGTACGCGCAGTCACACGGACCAAACTCTGATTTTGCGTCTGGTGGGAACCCCACTCTCTCAGATCCCTCGCCTCCAACAGTCCAAACGCGGGCTGGGAGGCCACGCTCGATTATGTGGTGAGACGCGTCAGACATATCGGCACAATGGGTGTTAGGAACACGCTCTTCAATGAGCTTGTACTCTTTGAAGAGTTGGTACCTCCTCTCGTCATGGAACAGGCGGAACTGCTGATGTTGGGCCCTGTACTTCTTGTCCGGCTCTTGCGTGGCTTCTGGGATACTGCCAACGTGGTACTGCGGAGTGTACTTGAACGGTGCATGCTTGGCCTGAGGATTCTTAACGACCAAAGCCGGACTATTTGCTCCGTTGCCATTGCGAGCGGTGTCAGTCTCGTTAGATGGTGCAAGAGCTCTACAAACATTGTTCTCCATGTGCTACTATGTGGTTAGTACGGGCTATTAAAGCTGGGACGAAGGAGACTTACATAGTGGTAGAGACCAGGTGTACGGAACTCCTTTCCGCACGCCTCGCACGTGGCGACGACAGGTAACGCAGGAGGGCTGAGTGGTGGTGGCGGAGGAATGTCAGTCTCGTTAGATGGTGCAAGAGCTCTACAAACATTGTTCTCCATGTGCTACTATGTGGTTAGTACGGGCTATTAGAGCTGGGACGAAGGAGACTTACATAGTGGTAGAGGCCAGGTGAACAGAATTCCTTTCGGCACGCGCACGTGGCGATGACAGGTTGCAGAGTAAAACTCGGTGGTGGCAGCGGAGACATTGACATTGCGCGCGCCTTGTTTGACGCGTCTGCAGATGAGCTTGCTGCGGAACGCTTTCTGGCCTTCGAGGTAGTAGAGGTCGGGAGAGACGCATTGTGCGAGCTTTTCTGGCCCTTGTCGTGGGAGATGTGGTCTGGTGAGGTCGTGGGATTTTGCACGAATGCGCCATCCATGTGCTTTGTTGGTTGTAAAACGTAAGATATAGCACTCTCTTCGGTCGCAACCATAGTGTTGACCCCGTCGGTGTTATTTGAGCATAGTATTTCGGAGTTATAAGTAGCAGGAGAGGTCGGATTTGGGACGACTTCAGATGTGTGATCAGCAGCACCCAAGGTTACAGGAGAAGATGCAGCCAATGTAACCTGCATTGAGAAATCAGCATATTGAGGGGGGGGGAAGGTTGTGGTATTTTGACTTACATTTCCATTCAGCGTGTTCTCTGGTAAACTCTGCTCGGCCTGTTCAACGCCCTCGCTGAGCCATGCGGTCGTTACAGATTGGGCGGCGCGATCTGCGTTCGCTCTAGAAAATGGAGAAACCATGTCGTCTGATTGAAACATGGTGTCAGATTGTGATCGTGTGGTTATTTTATGAGGTATTCGCTGTGTGCGAACGTTGATGTTGGTATTTATAGCTGTCGCAGATCGTGGGTTCGGATCTGGTGTCGGACAACTTGCGCAAATCGCGGCGCATCGCTTCCTGTTAACTCAGTGCAAATATCGCAAACTGAGGTTGTTTATGATTTTGCGCGAATGATGGTTGCAGTAATGGTCTTGCTTGCTGTTCAATGCGAACAAAAGTGATGTGCGTAGTCCTCTTGTGTCGCGAATGTCACAGCTCTTGTGGACGAGGCTGTGTCGTCGCGATTTGGTACTCTCGATTGCGCAATGAAGATATGACAGATCAAATGCTTCGATGATTTTCGCAGGAAAGAAGAGAACCTGCCCTCTTTCTTGATACAGAGTCTCGACGTCGCGGTAGGATTTCGCTTGGTGAAGTTGGGGGAGGGGAGTGGTAGCTCATGCGCTGCGAGGCTGAAGGTTACGTGGGCTTTGACTGGGGGAGCCGCGCTTGAGCGCTTGACAGGGGCGCGTGACCACGGGGTAGGGGGTTTGTTTAACCTGTTTGACAAGTGTCTGACACCTGTCGACCCCCATTCTCAACCACCAATCTTCAGCCTTGCGGAACCAAGGCCCATTATTAGCAGGGCCGCGCGCCACACAATCCCAGCTGTCCAGAATTGAGGAATACACTTACTGGTCGGGTATATCACGTGATATATATAACCATTTGAAACCACGTCCCTTATAAAGCCGTGGGCCACGACGCGGCACTTGACGGATGGCAGTGGAATGTTGTTCTATTTCATGCTTATATTTTGCTTAGTCACCTGACCGGATGGTCTCAGGCCCACGAATAATATTGTCGAACTTCATGTGCATAAACCACCTCAAGGCATGATCCCGAAATGAAATGGACTTGATTCTGCCTTTTTAGCTGTTGTTGAAATTTTTGAATTAAAGATATTCACTGCTTGTTTCATTTCTCTTCAAGGCTACGAGTTTTATCCGCTAATTTCAGGAAATAAAATTTGGGATAAAATGTATCTTTAATATTGGAACCTGAGAATAAAAACGCAGCCAGTAAACGAATCCGAAACAATTTCGAACTCGCCCTTCCTATTTTTTATTTTCTTGTGCCCAAAACCTCCTTAAATCCAACTCCCACCTTCTATCTCGTGTCCTCGAGATCATAAACCATCGCTTTTATTCAAACTTATAAATTTCTGCTTATGCTGACGTAGAAATAACCTGTTAGATGCATCCTTAATCCAGGATGCTATAATAAAATGTTAAACCCGTGTGGGAAATAGATCTCACTTGCTGTAAAACAAGCAATTTACTCAACTTTGGTCTTTTTGATCTTCTAAATCCTCGCTGTTTGGACGAATTCAGTCCTAATTCCTAATTTCAAATTACCATTATTTTTATTGACAGAGGTCCGCAAATTGAAGTCCCACAACGAAATCCTGATACCATTCTTCCATCTGTCAAATGACAAGACCTCCAGATTACTGAGTGAAGGTATGCATTCCCTTACCGAACACGCTCTAGCCCACCCTAAAAGCACTACCAGGGCCGTTCGTGGATTCATACTATACTTGTTTGATTGGTTTCCATGCCAACAATAAGAGATGTACCTTGGCGTTAACATCCGACCCTAGAGCAGCCATATCACATCAAAGATTGCCAGCCGGTTGTGTGCGCTGAATCACATACACACTCACAGCCACTCAGGAGCATGGGGCATGGATTCAAGTATTCGAGGATCTCATTATGTAGGCCATATACGCACTTTACTATCTACATCACCATCTAAGCTCCAACGCGTGGGCTCAACGGCCTCTCCTCAATAGTGTCCGTCTCCCCGTTATCTCCCATGCTGAAATCCCCTCTCCCCACAACCTTCCTACGCATCTCCACCGGTTCCCAAGATGTAGTCTCAACCATCTCTTCGGTGTCGCCGAATGGGTCGGCTTCTCTCGTAACCAGCCTTCTCTCCAGCTTCAAACCATTTAAGTCTTTAAACCAAGCAGCCTCAAACGCCGCCTCAATAACCTCCACCTTTGGTCTCTCGCTCACTGCCTTCCCGCCTAGGCGTGCTATAACTTTGTATTTCTCACCCTTCTTCAATGTAACATCGCCGAGAGTGAAGTATACGCACTTCCTCTCCTTGACATGCCTTGATGCAGGTTTGGACTGACAGGTTTGCACTTCCCCGCTATATCTTAGCAAAAACGTCAACTTATCCAGTCTCACCTCATCGCTCTCCTTACCCAGTCTCGTCCTCGGATTGATGAAATAATTAAACACCACCCCCGTCGCATTCTCCCCCACGTTCTTACTCTCGACCTCCATCATGAGGGGTAGGTACTGTTGTCTAGCATCTGCGCCAGGCACCAACTTATATTTAAATGCCGATAAAGGAATGCATGGGTTAGGAAGGGTGAGGATGTAGTTTTGGTCTTCCGGGTTGTCGTTGGGTTCCCCTTCAGTCGAGGAGGAAGGCCGTTTGGCGTGGATGAATGCTGCGTTTGGGACTAGGGTGCCAACTGGGTTGATGGACTTAATCCTTATTTCGTCTGCACCTAACAAACTGTTAGCCTTCGAATTCTTCGTAAATCTAGGAATGTATTGTAATGAAATGCAGTGGAAAGAACGAGACTTGAGGAGACGGAGACTTACCATATTTCTCCTCGTCAACGGGGTTGAACTGGACGGCGATGTCGCCGTGGACGTTGATGTCTGTTAATTCCCCGTTTTTGAACAACGCATGGACGGTTTCAACGATCGCGGCGTTGAAGCCTGGCTCTTTCATCTCTGGATGCTTAGCACTTGACCTATTCGTCGATGAGCCGGCGGATCTGATTGAATCGGAGGAAGATCCAACGCGCTCATTGCTTTGTCCCTGAAGAGCAGCTAAAGCAGCATTTCTGCCACCAACAGCGGTAGAGGTGGTGCTGTTGAAAGTCTGCCCTGTAGGCATAGAAGGCGAGGCCTGACCACTACCGAATGTTTGGCCGTTTGCCATGCTCGCCGGTGCTGATGGCTGAATGTTGCCGAAGCTTTGGCTGTTCGCCAAACTCGCAGGCGCTTCCACACTTCTCAGTGGTTCCGGAAATCCGCCCACCCCTCCCGGGTGGTCGGCGGCAGGAATATACATGGTGTTTCTGATCTCCCTCCTGCCTCTGACTGTCCCCACACTCCTCTGCGGCTGTAAAACACTACCCCTCAACTTATCCGCCACCGTGCTCAGCGCCGCCTCCGCATCGCCCTCCTCTTGAATAGCTTCCGGCTTAATATTGAGCTTGAAAGCAGGTACAGAATCATTCTCCTCTGCCGCTTCAGCCAACGCCTGTGTCATAGGGTCATCCCGCGGTGGGGGGACGGAGAAACCTTCGCTGTCTTGACGAGATGGTGGGGCGTGGAATTCCTGGTGAGAGCCGTGCTTGCGGGGTGGTGGTGGGCCGGGTGGTGTTTTGACGCCTCTTGGGCCCGGTTGACTATCGCTATGTAACGGACGTTGCGAGTCTGCACCATCATGGCCATTGACTGGATCGTGATGCACAGAGACCTCGGAGGCTGGTTGTTCCTCCACTGCACCAAGGGTGCTGTTTCCGCGCGATGGCTCGCGGAGGTTTCCAGATGAGGCGCGGGGGGATGGTATAGGTCTGTTGCCGTCTCTGCTTGTTGGTGGTGGGCCGAGGGCGGAGAAGTCGCCGTCTTTGGATCTAGCAAATGAGCCGCCGCCGAAGGCGCCTGCGTGGATGCTTTGGCGTCTGCCCTTCAGCATGGTGCCGAAACGCTTTAGTCCACTCTCTTTCTTGTCGCTACCTTGAGAGGACAACTCGTTACGTCCGGAATGCTGACTCGCGCTGTCTTCTACAGATGGTCTCTGCATAGTTGGTGTTGGTGGTGCCAGCTGACTGCTATTGTTGCTCATTACGCTCCGTGCGCTCTGGCTGACACTTGACCCCTGACGAGGAGCAGGTCTTCTCGGCTTCCCACCCGTCGCGTTAGCAGAAAAGTTGTGTATCTCAACCGCCGTATCAATCTCCAACAGCGAGTTCAACGTGCCTTCGACAGTCGAACGATTGCGCTCCACCATATCCGTCTCATGTGTGCCCAGCTGCGTGAGGACATCTCTCAGGTGGTTCAACCGCGATTCATCCAGTCCTTGGAGCTTCTCACATATGAATGGTGCTTGGGAATCCCAAGCTGTTCTCTTGGTCTCGAGCTTGGATGTCGCGGCGTCGACTTTGCTGGCGCTGGCCTTGCCGCCCTTCTTGGCAAGCTTGTCTGATGCCTCCTGTGCGGTCTCAACCTCCTTGGCGAGGGCGGTCAGGTTCCCTTGGATGTTTGAGATTGAGGCCATTTCGTTGTTCTTGCTTGAGAAGGAGCGCAATGCATGTTCGACGTCGTTTTCGATGCGCTGGGCGAATTGGGAGTGTGAGTGTGCGAGCTGTTCTGTGCCGGAGACTATTTTGGCCCATGGTGTCGTGAAGATGCTGCAAACCGATTAGCTACAAGATTACGCTCATAGAAAAGAAGGATTGCATGCCCAAGCTCTGATTTATTTCCCGGAGGTTGTTTCGCAGCCAATTTTCTTAGACTTTGAGCATAAAGTTCCTCAACCTTGCAGCGCTCCTAGCTTGTGTCAATGACGTCTCTGTCGCGCCGCGGCAACCACAACATACTTGTATCCAATCGGCAACCTCATTGTTGACTTTATCTATGCGCTTCACTCTCTCGTTGAATAGTGTCGCAGCTTGTGTGGGCGTCAGGGAGGCCTATTCAGCGTCAGTGTTGTCCCGCGCAAGCCGGCGACGTCGATCATTGGGAGCTCTCACCAGCATGGCTGGGTACTCCTGGCGTGCCAGGGCGTCCATTTTGTTGTTGCGGACGAGTCTCGACTGTATATGTGGCCACTCTCGCTGGTTGCGAGGGTGTAAAAAGTGGTTAATGGGTATTTGTTAAGGAAATATATGACGCTGGGTAAAGGAGTGTGTTGGATGAAGTGTGATAGTCCAGATGAAGCTCCTCTGGATCATGAGCGGCAGGGTTGCAGCATTGGCGGAACCGGCTTGGCATCAGCGATTTAATCTGGAGGCGGCCGCATCAGGATCCATTCAACGGGAGACTGCTTTAACTGCATCCCCAAACCATCAACGAAAAGCCACTGTTTATATATCGTATATCTTCCAAACGCTCAAAGATTTCTTCTTCTCGGTTAAAATCTACTCAAAAATCTCTCCGACGACTGCGTCCGGCATCCCTTTGGCCCACGTTTGTACATGGCTATCAGTTAGTCGCGGCTCAGGGACGAAGAGATACATTCCCTGGCCTACTTGCTGTACTCTGTAGTTATAGTCCCATTTTCAAAGTTCTTCCAGAAGGTAAGCCAAATGTGTACTTGTTCATGCAGTTCCAGCCGTTTAAGTTGAGGATCTAGGCCTCCATTTTCGAGCTTGATATTCATGCGGCATGTATTTTGTCTTCTTCTATCTTGCTTTCGTACTCAAGATTAACATTACTTATGGCCTGTGTGCGGCCGTTGCACTCAGGCGGCCTTCCATGATCATTGTCACCGCTGTTTAAATGCGGTCCAGGCACCACATGAAAACCTTGAACATTTTTAAAGAGTACGTTCTCTTCTCCTTGTCGTGGGTATTCATTGCCAATATTTCGAATAGCAGTCAGAGTACTGGTTGTGGCTGCATCCTCCTTTATCAACCATTGCATAGCCATATCCAGCTGCCCAGACCCAGATCTGGCTGTGGAGCCATCTACCCATCCAAAAATCCAGCAATCTGACAATCCTGACAGTCTGCAACCTTCAACTGCTAGACCAGCAGCAACCATCAACACCACAGCTGTCTAAACACCACCACCAACCAGTTAGCACCAAGAAGTTACTTCAAGATGGATGCAGACTGGCAGAACGGCCTCTCAATGGCGAAGAGGATGGAAAATGTGCAGCGGATGTGGGTATTCACCGCCACTCCAGACTTCGCCACCAGCTGGCAGGAGATGACCTAAGACGAGACTGATAGAATGTTACAGCCAGAATGCTATCCTATTAGTTGGCGCCGGCGATGGTCCGGAAGCTGCACAGAATGAGGCCTGGGCTCTTGAAACGGAGTCTTTTAATGGGGCGAAATCTGAGGTTTGTTGACTCGTCTCCCGTCACCACTTATACCACAGCACGAATTCTTGATCACGGGTGTTTTCGTCTCTGCTTAAATGGTGATGCTAGATGCACCTCGGAGGGACAGCAGTTTTGCGTGGCCTTTATATATGCTTTTCCACCAAACCTTGCTTCGTAGGCGTAGGCTCCAGATATTTCACTAACTCCCTCTTAGGCGGAATACAACAACGCCATCAACGACTTCGTCCACTACTGTACCACCAACGCACCCTCCTTTCCCAGCCAACCAGTTTCACCTCCCCAAGAGAAGCCAGTATTTGGACCACCCCGTCCATCACATCCACACCCAGCAGCTGCGCCAGCCCCTCAAACTCAACCAATCCAAATGACTCCATTAGCTCAGCCAACACTAATTCGTCCCAACGACCCCCTCGCTCCTCACATGAAGGGCCATGCTCCACCAGGAGGCGACGAAGAACCAACTCCCTCCAACTCCCTCCCATTCCCAGCCTGCTTCTCCCAACCCCCAACACCCGGCATCTCAATCGGCTCCTTCCGCGGCTGCCACTTGGTCGCCGAAGGAGTATGCTCACGGATCTACCGCCAAATCAAACCTTCCGCCATGATCTGTCTCAAAGTATCTTCCATCACTGCTCCCGCACCTCACAATCCGCAGAGGGAGTACAAAATATTGCTTGATCTCCTTGTGGATATCCGTAAGCGCCATCCAGGCATCATGATAGCATCACAGAGTTTTTACCACGACGGCGACTTTGTCATGGTGATGCCGTACATGGCGTTATCCCTCGCTGACGTCCTTGCGAGTGGGCCATTGCCTAAGCGCGCCTTCATGTCAATCTTCACACAGTTCTTCTCCGCTCTTGCGCACTTACATAAATTCGGCATTATCCACAGGGACATCAAGCCGTCAAACATCCTCATGCACTCGAACACCGGCGACGGCCTAAATTTCATTGATTTCGGCACCGCCTGGCACCCTGTCTACTCCGCCGAATCCACTTCGGCCGCCTCCCTCATGGAGCCGCCAAATTCGAAGTGCTTGGAGGTTGGGACGGCGCATTATAGGGCACCAGAGACGCTATTTGGGAATAAGAGCTACGGGACTAGTTTGGATATGTGGAGCGCGGGTGTTATGGTCGCTGAGTGTCTCCGTGCCGACCGTAAATCCGTCTTTGACTCTCCATCTGGCCACGAAGACGGGAATCAACTCGGCCTGATTCTTTCTATCTTTAAGACTATCGGGACTCCCACCGAGGCTACGTGGCCCGAGGCAAATAATTTTAGCACACCGCCTTTCCAATGGTACGCTGCGTTCGAGGGCAGGAAGTGGACGGAGTTACTTCCACAAAGGAGGGATTTAGGTTTCGAGGAGGAGTTTGGTGGAGGTCCTGACGGAAATGGGACAGGGAATGACTGGGAAGACTTCAGACTTATGGTGGAGAAGACGGTGGTTTATGAGAGTAAGAGCCGTTTGACGGCGAGGGAGATGTTAGGACATTTGGAGGCGATGTTGGAGAATGAGAGGTAGGAGGGAGCCTATGTATGAGAATCTTCTAGGTAGTAAGACAACAGCTTATGAAGGTTATCGGAACAGTTATGAAATATTAGTACCTGGATCGAAGGTCTTCATCTCGAGGTGCAGGGAACTATAGTGTGGTAGGATACTTCCCTTCAGAAGACCATATATACACTCGTTTAACCGACCGGTGAGACAAATAAAGTATCCATAATCTGAGCTGTGATGAGATACTAGTGTGCGAAATTTGGCAACAGTGGCTTTTATAGCATCACTCTAAACACAGCTGATTTGTGCCAAAGTTCAAATCCGTATGCTTACCCAAGAAACATACGGAAGAATCTCGAATAACCTCAAGATCTTTGAATTTCCCGATGCAGCCCGCAAGGTGCATCCCGTCCGATGACGTACACCACACACGAACCCCTGCCAAGGACACGGATCGGCGTGACGGGCGCCAACACAACCCTGCTGGTCGAACTGCTCGGTTAACCCCACGTTCCGAATTATTGGGGTTGTGGACAACTGTATTCACATTTCCCATTATCCACAGAACACAGTCATAACATTTCTTCAAGCTTCACACGGGAAATTATAGACACAGCAACTTCTACGACATATACACCAGAAAATTCAGCTAAGAGCATAGAGAGAGGACAGCTAGCAGGACAGCTAGCATGCCATTCACCGCAGGCAGTGCGAGTCTCCCCGGCCTGCGTGCCAGCGGGCGCATACGCCTTGCGAGACAAAATGTTCGCGAGTTCACTACCTCGTTCAAATCCACTCACACCAAGCTCCTGAGCTCCTCTATTCAGACCACTTCCTATATAGCATCAAATTTTGCCGGCACAGCCACCACAACTCTCAGTACAGCCTCTGGCGCATCACGACTTATCCGCCTCAACCTCACCACAATCAGGACCTCCCTCCGGGTTCAACGACGCACGATATCATCGACAGCATCTAAATCCGATCCAAAACCCCGAGCCACGACCACGACCACGACCACATCCAATATATCTTCCGCCTCCCCCCAAGCTATTCCAGTGGCAGGCGATGCACCCGTCATTCCCATCTGGCAACGCCTCGGGCCTTTCACTTGGGCCATCCGTGCTTTTGGAAGGAGCCAGAGGAAGAGACCTTATGTGACCCAGTTCATCTCTACGCTTGTTATATACTTTCTCGGAGATATCTCTGCACAAAGAATCCGTATCTCTGGAGACACAGATATCGGAAGGGAAGCAGGATACGAACCAGAACGCACAGCCAAAGCGCTAGTGATTGGTGCAGGGGGGAGTATACCTACATACCTCTGGTCAGTACCTTTATCCTTCCCCTATTCACTCCTACCTCCCATATGCTTCCATGGCGAATAGAAGTAGGACAGGGAGGAGGTAGTGGAGGTTTGATGAAGGAGTATGACTAATGATGGTTTGATGCTAGGTTTGTGCATTTGGCTACCCACTACAACTACGCCTCCTTCCACCTCTCCCTCCTGGTAAAGGTGTTGGTCAACCAGTTGTGTTATACGCCGGTTTTTAATAGCTATTTCTTTGGGATGCAGGCCGTTCTTGGCTTTGTCCCATTTCTGAATCCCACGACCGCAGGGTGTGGCTCATTCTCATCGGAACCTCATCAACGTCGGATTTCCGATCTTCTTACATCCGAAAGCTGGCGGCATGTGGGACAGCATATAGCCAAAACCGTACCATTATCATTCGTCAATTCATGCAAGCTATGGCCGGCTGTTACTTACGCAAACTTCTGGATCGTGCCGATGGAATTTAGGGCGATTACGTCCGGCGTAGTAGCCGTGGGCTGGCAAACCTATCTAAGCTTTCTTAATAGGCGGGCGGAAAATGAAGAGGAGGAGCAAAGGTTGGAAGGGGGTGAGGCTGAGGAGGTGCCCATCAATTTTAAGGCTGTGTCTGCGGCGGCTGAGGCTTTGACGAATGTCAATAGTGACGCCGGAAAGAAGTAGGATGAATGACTATGGAGAAGATATTCGGCAACGATCTGTGAGAGTGGACAAGGATGGGTAAAGATGGGCATACTGAAGCATTTAGCATGGACGCATTGATGGATAGAGATAGTACCGGAGCTCAACAAAGCTTTTGTGCGACAAGGTTTTTAGAGGCGTTGGGGAGGGATAGAGGCGTTCGAGATAACGGCTACACAGCCACACTAAATTCCCTTAAGCCCATAGATGGCATTGCTATAGCTCAGGTATAGCATGAGAGTAGACCTGCATAGAGCAATATGAAAAAAATTCATAAATCTGAGGTGTGATCATACCATCTCATCGTGACACAAGTCTGGAGTCCTAACGGAGCGGAGTCGTGGTGAGTGGGCGGTAACAAGGTCTCGGTATGTCTGACCCCCGCCACCAACCCCCTGTCGACGACGGCGTCTCCCAGTACTACTCATCTGGGATCAGTTCGCCTGTGTTAGCTGTGGATGTTGTACAAGAAGTTTACCCCAAAATGTTGAATACCTCAGTTCTGTGCTGACAGCTCTCGAGGAGGAGCATCTCCTATCTACCATTCCTCATTCTACCTTCCCACCCCAAGGAGCTCAACTCTCTGATCAGCGACAGCACCGAAGATGACAACAACAACATCGAGGCACAATGCAGTTGAGTTCATGCACTAGAATTTATTAAGTAGTGCTAAGCGCTTAGTGCTGCCAAAGCAAGATCACGGTCAGAACACACATAGTCGTCATACCTCAGAATTTGCCAGGTTCGAATGTTCCGTCCATCTCAATCTGCTCCAATATAAACAAGTGACGTCGAGTATTGAGACTTGGGAAGTTAGCTAGGGTTGTAGCGTAGATGTGCTGGGAGAGGGAAAGTAGGCTTGAGAAATTTGGCAGATTAGAGGTAGTTGGAGGCTGAAGGAGTAGGTGCTGCTGATGTTGGTGTGCTCGAAGTCTTCGATCATGCGTCCTTTGCAACAATGGCTCGATCATCAGCACTTCGACGAGACAGCTACGAGTCGAAGAAAGCATGTCTTGTTTAATGTCGAATTCAGCCCTGGGAGTGTTACTTACATACGCCAGATCATGTTTGTTATGATTACGCGGCACATTTGACGCCATCGAGACTGCAAAATTTGCGAGTAGCATGGCGGGAAGGGCGCAAATGGCGCATATCATGAGCATGACTCCGTAATTACAAACTTGTTAGTTAAGTGAAATCCATTTCTAGTGCTGTGATTGAGTATCGCACTAAAACTTTTAGGCAGCGTATGGGGCAAAGTGTCTTGAATTCTCCAGTAAGAGCGCGAACTCAAGGTCGGAGTTTGGAATGCATAGCTCAGGTACATGGCTACCTGACTGCCAGTAATGTTTTTGCAACGAAAGAGCATGCAGAAGACAAGTGTAAGAGCCAACCGATTAGTTGAAGCGAGCTTTTGAAGAGGTCACTTTGGGAATCAACGGTTGATAGTGGAGCAAAAGCTCTGTCAAGCAGATAGAAAGCTTCGTTTCAATCTGAAGCAAGACACGATAAGGGTATTATAGCAATCTCAAAGCTGCTGCCATTGCTCTTTGAAAAGCAGTAAGGCTCTTAAGAATATGTTCATGCAATCCTATGGTTATAGCTCACAGCACGTTGACGTTAAAACGCCTCATCAGCTGAGGGACTACAGGGTCACGGTAGTAAATATCAGTCATGAAACCAGAGACTTACCTTTCCTGTTTCGATGAGAAAGTGTAGCGATCCAATTCATAGTTCTCAGGTCGTCGCTCTCACTACATACACGACTGAGACATTGAATGTTTAAGTTCATTCAGATCGACCCGTCAAACTCGCAAACTACTGCTCGGCTCATGAACCAGCACGATGATAGCCATATTTATATAGAGAAAGAAACATCAGCAAAGATTGCTCGCGCCCACGTCCACTACCCATCCCATGTTCACTTACGAACTCCAAAAAAGAGAGAATGCCAAAACGCCCATACGAACCTCCGCCCTTCATTTTTTCGCTCATATCCACGCATCCAAGTAAACACATCGAAGAATGAGTACGACCGAAATCTGCCCAGTAAAACCGAGAAGCTACGCCCGCGACAAGAGCTTCTGCGGAATCATACGAAATCCCACGTGATGCCGAGTCAGAACGAGCAGGCAGCGACGAGCGCGTCGAAAAGAAAACGCAAAGTCCATTCCGAAAAGATTGCATTGGAAGATGCCAAGATAGTTGCAGGTTCGCAACCTGTTGGCAAGTTCTCAGCAGCGGTAGGTGAGGAATGAAGGGAGCAGCGCTCAGCAAATCGCAAAATGAGTTGAGTTGGTGCTCGACATTCGCAAAAAGATGCAAGTTCGAAATCGATTGGCAGGAGGTTGCTAAGCAGTTGATAACGAAGTCGTCAAGCTTATAGCGAATTGTCGATCGAAATTGACATCGCCATTTCTCATTTACCCCGAATCATCCATAAAACTCGGCTCCTCCTCATCATCGCTCACAATAAACTTACTCTCATCCTCATCCTCACTAATAACATAAGTTGGCTTCTTCTTCGCCGCCGCAGCAGCCGCTCTTCCCGGCCTCACTCTAGCCGCAGGCTTCACCTCTTCCTCCTCAGCATCATCCACCACAAGGTCATCAGAGCCGCCATCAACTTGACCACCCATCAAATCATCCTCGCTATCAGAAAGCATGTTCCTCTTCTTGGCCGGTACAGCCTTCTTCAACGGCTTCATCGGCACATGCTCCTCAGACACATGACGCTGCTTCTCCTGCTTCTTAGCATAAGCCTTAGCAGCTGGAGACAAAGTAACCTTCCCCTTGGCCTTCACAGCCGGAGCAGGGACAGCCTTCTTCTCCACTACCTTCTTGACCGGTGCGGCCTTCTTAGCGACTGGCTTAGTCTTTGGTGGTGGCATCAAAACTTCGTCGTCGGAGTCCGAGATAGCCATCGCCTTGGTACGCCCTTTGGTCAGTGCGCGTTTTGGTGGTGGCATGATTGACTCTTCGTCGTCGGAGAGCAAAGCATCGAGTTCGTCTTCGACATTTTGCTTTAGGTCAGTTGACTTCGTGGTCTTGGCTGGTGATTTAGCCGGAGACTTCGCGAGCATGTCGTAGTTGGTATCATCCTCAGAATCCATATCCAGTCTCGACGTCTTTGGCTTACTTATAGTATTAATTGAAGGACGTCTCGAGCCACCCATGCTGAAAAGCGAGACGCGGCCAGCCTTAGCAGACTCAGGCTCAGCGGTCGAGCCAATACCCTTCACCATCGCCCCAACGTCCCCAAGCTCAAGGCTACCATCAGATTCCGACTCATCAAGAATCATCTTCTTAGCCGCCGCAGCCCTTCCCGGCCTCGCCGTCGCAGCAGGCTTAACAGCCGGTACCTTCGGCTCAGAGACCTCCATGAAGCCATCGTCGTCTGAGAAAATCTCCTCAACCTTCGGCCTCACATTCTCAGCTAGCTTGGTTACAGACTTCTTTGGTGGGCCGGCACCCGCGAGGAAATCGTCGTCTGACATGTCTTCATCGCTGTCAACCTTAATTGTCTTTGGTGCTGCGGCACGAGTTGCGCGTGGCTTAGGAGCTGCTGGGGCCTTGGAAGCACCTGCTGCGCCTAAGCCGGCGAAGTCGTCGTCTGAGAGTCCGTCGTCGATACCGTCTGTTGAGCCGGTTGGGGACTTCTTGGCTGCTGGCTTGGCGGTAAACATAGCTGCGAATCTCTGCTTGGCAGTCTCAGAAACCTCGGCCTTGACTGGAGCCTTGGCTTTAGGTTTAGTGGCTGCCTTTTTAGTTGGAGCAAAGTCATCATCCTCAACCTTGAGCTTCTTGCCTCTGCCATTACCGACACCCAACTTCTTGGATGCACGGCGACCAATGGCACGGATGTTCTTCTTACGCTTGTTATCTCCCTCGAGTGCCTCGTCCCAGACGTTCAGGAACTGGTCGAGATCTTCCACCCACAAATCCTTGTTGGTCTTTGCATCAAGGACGTCGTACTCAGCCTTCTTGCTGATCATCTGCTGGTGCAGCTTATCGACACGCTCCTGGGTAAGAGACCAGATAGGAAGGCCAAGGAGGTAATCGTAATCCCTGGCACCGCCCTCCTCATCCTCTCCTACAGCATCGTCGTTCTCAACAACGTCGTCTGTTTCGCCAGCCTTCTTAGCATCGGCAACCTTTGGGAAAGGCTCGTACTTCCTCTGGCGGAGCTCAGCGACAAGGACAGGCTTCTTCTTCTTCGAGACCGTGAGCTTGTTATCGATGATCTCTCCAACGAAGCGAGCCTGGTTAGAAAGCTTGCGATAACCCGTATCGATGACCTTGAGCCAGTGCTCACGACGCTTGGTATACATCTCAAGACGATAAGTGTAGAACTCTTCCAAGATCTCCTCAACCTTGTTGTACTTGCGAATACGGCCATCACGGTCAAAGCAGACAAGGTTCGAAGTAGCAATCTGCTTCTGCAACTTGAACGTCTCCTCCAGTCCCTCTTGGAGAACGCTTTCCATCCTGGCAGGATCCAACTGGATGACGAAATGCACATTGTCGTGGTCGTTGAATTCCTTGTAATCCTTGACGAAAGCAGTGCACTTCTCGCCCTTGATGTATTCCTCGAGCTTGGCCTTATAATCATCGGTCCAAACACGGACAGGGAGCTCAGCGATCTCAACCTCGTTTGGTCCGGGACCTTGAGTAACCTTTCCGTCACAACGGAAACGATCCTCCCCAGCTTGCTCGATGGTGCCCTTCCAGCCGCGGAACCATGGAGTCATAGGCTCAAATGGCTGCTCCTCGTCGGTGTCAAGACGTCCCATGCGGCGCTTCAGGTTGTTCACGATGTCCTTTGGATGATAGTTAGGAATCGATGTAGACCAACCAGTACCGATACCATCAGCACCGTTGATGAGAACCATCGGTACAATTGGAGCATAGGTCTTTGGCTCGATACGCTTATCGTCATCGGTGTTCCATTCCAAAAGTGGCTCATCAAGGGTGGAGAAGACAACTCTGGCGAAGGCAGAGAGGCGAGTGTAGATGTAACGGGCGGAGGCAGCGTCGCTTCCTCCAGCGAGACGAGAACCGAAGTTACCGGATGGCGCCAAGCAGTTCACATTATTGGAGCCAACGAAATCCTGTGCCAAGTTGATGATCGTTCCCTGCAGAGACTGCTCACCGTGAGCATAGGCAGTGATTCCCATACAGTAACCAGCCAACTCAACGACCTTGATGTCCTTAACGATGTTTCTCGTGAAAGCGGCAAACATGACCTTTCTCTGACCAGGCTTCAGACCATCAACGACGGATGGAATGGAACGCATATTATCAGCCATCGAGAAGAGAATCAGCTCTCTGTTAACGAAATCGTCGTAAGAAATCATATTCGTCGTGTGATCCAAGAAAGTACCAGGGACGAAGTTCCCAAGCCACTGCTTACGAGCATCAGCCTTCTTCTTCGAGAACGCAAGGTCGAAGAGCTCTTCCTCTTCTTGTTTCATCGTCTCGAACTGCTTAAGATGCTCGTCGAGCTTGGTGAAGTATACTTGGGCGTCCTGATTAGAACTTGTTCCCAGACCCTTGTAGTACTTGTGATCCCATCCACGCTCGCCCGTGTGTCTCTCCTTCCACTCTTCGTACTGAGGCATGGTAAAGAATGTCCGCGACATTGGCCCCATCTGGTCCCTGCCCTTCCAGACCTTCACGATAGGCGTGATGAACTCCTGAAAGAAGTTTGGAATCTTCAGAAGAGACGGGTACTGAACTTGCAGAAAGTTAATCAGCAGACCCTTGATATGTGAACCATCGTGATCCTGATCAGCCATGATCATAAGGTGGCCGTATCTGAGTCCCTGTGCCTGAGGGTCGGTATACACAGTCTTGTGCTTGAGACCCAAGAATTGCTTAATATTCTGAATTTCAGCGTTCTTCGAGATCTGATCAATCGATGCATCACGGACGTTCAGCATCTTACCACGAAGTGGGAAGACACCAATACGATCTGGATCGAGAATAGCCCTGCCAGCAACGGCAAGGCCCTTTGCAGAGTCTCCTTCGGTCAAGATCAAAGTACACTCATGCCCGCGCCTAGTACCTGCCAAGTTGGCGTCGACAAGCTTGACGTGTGTCATACGGGAACGCCTGTTTCCGTCAGACTTTGACAGGACTTGATCGGCCTTCTGCTGCGCAAAATGCAGGATGTTCTCGACGGCATCGGTCTTCGCGATCTTCTTCAGGAAGTCATCGGACACAACACACTTCGATCCAAACTGGCTGACCTTGGTGGTCAACTGTTCCTTAGTTTGCGAAGTGAAGGCAGGGTTCGTAATCAGGCAGTTTACGAACAGGAAGACGTGGTTACGGATCTGACCGAGCTTCAAAGTCGTGCCCTTCGAGTTTTTTTTCTTCACAACATCCAAAAGCTTCTGGCAAATCTGGTCGGCGATGTAGGAAACATGAGTTCCTCCAGAAGACGTCGCGATGGAGTTGACGAAAGAGACTTGCTGGAACGAGCCATCTGAGACAGCGAAACCGACCTCCCAACGTGGGTGCCCCTCGCTGCTGTCAATAATGACGCTTCCTGAAGTTTCTCCTTCAACACCACGCTCCTTATTGATAGCCTTGGCGTACATCTCAATGTATTTTTTGAAGTTGTTGACCTTGATCTTGGTTCCATCGAGATAGACAGAGACTCCCTTCACAGTTCCAGCCAAATCGTAGACACGGCGCTTGACCAATGCCTCGAAGTCCTCGTCAATGTCGTTCATATTGAACTTCTTCCAATCCGGCTTGAATGTGATGCGAGTGAAATCTGCGGCCTTATTCGAGGTGATCTTCGCCTTGCCCATATTGCCCATGTTGTCCGTCCAGGTCTGCTTGTACCTCTTTCCATGCTTGCTATCCTGTGTCTCCAGGGTGAACTCAGTGGAGAAGATGTTACAGAGCTTCGCACCATAACCGTTACGTCCACCAGTCGTCTTCGCTTCCTCATCATCATAGTTGGACGAAGTAAGAAGATGTCCGAAGATCATCTCTGGAATATAGATCTTCTCCTTCGAATGGATCTCGACTGGAATACCCTTTCCGTCGTTCTCCACGCTAATCTCTCCCTTCTCCTTATCCACCGTAACCTTGATGGCTTTCATGGTTTCATCGTTCTGCTTGTTATCCGCTGCGTTGACCAGAATCTCGTCGAAAATCTTGTAGAGACCTGGTACGAAGCTGACCTTTCTGGTTTCCATCTGCTCAGTCTCTGAGTTGAATACCCACATCTGCTGCTCTGTGCGCTCGACAGATCCAATATATGTGTCCGGACGCTTGATGATGTGCTCGAGCTGGGTGAGCTTCTGATAGCGATCGGTTGCCGAGGCCTTTGGCTCCTTCCTCTTGTCGCTTGATCCGTCGAGCATCATGGTGTCCTCCTCATTATCGAGCTCGGCCAAAGGCTCGCCAGCACTCACACGAGCGACTGAGGCTTTCTTCTGACGCTTTGCGCTAGGTGGCGTATTCGACAGGTCCGATCCTCCCATTGATGGGTCGTCGTCGGACATATCATCCTCGTTCTCGCTATCATCCTTTCTGCGCTTAGCTGGCGGCTTCGTATTGAGCTTTGTCTGTGTGAGCTTCTTTGGCGCCGCGGCAGCTTTAGGTTTGGCGGCGGCCTTAGGCTTCGCTGGGACCTTTGCATTTGGAGCCGCAACTTTCTTCGGTGCGGCTGCCTTCTTCTTCTGGAGTAGAATTAGTACAAAGTTCTCGCCTCATTTCATGCATCTACTGGCTCTCTCAATGGATCCACTTTCATTGGAGGATAGGCAACTCACCACAACAGGCACCGGAGACGCTGCAAAATCACTGAAATCGTCAGAGTCCATATTGGCGAATTGAAGACTTCAAATCTCGAGAAATTTGCCTTAAGACGGACGCGATTGTTTTGACAGCGGGCTTCGGTATGTTGGGCTGTTTCAGCGATTGATTGCGTCGAGTACAGGCCGTGTCGCTACCGAGGAGTTGTCGATGGTATCACCACTCATTAGTCGTTTAAATGAATGGCAATTGTCGTCTTGTTGTTGTTGTCGAGTTGTTTTGTGGTGTCTTCGCACACAGCCTTGCCTCGAGCTGTAAACAAAAGTGGCCCTGGCGAGGGGACCGCGTTTCTGGGCGTGTTCAGGCATTCAGGCGGAAAGTCCTGCAAGGTGTTGTTGATGTGGCGTTCAGTTGTGGCTGTAGAGCAGGCAGCGCGGCCTCACGGGTTCAGCTCGCAAGTCAGCAACATCGCTTCACCAGGACATCTTCTACAATGTGATCGAGCAGGAGACAGCGGTACCGGTTGACTGTAGCTTTTCCTCTCATCTTTAACACTTAAAACCTTCGCGGATTTCCCAATGCACAACCAGTTCACAAGTACAACATGCTTAATCGACTCTCGGTTCCTTTGGCTAGGGCGTGACCAATCAGTCTGAGCTGCGGCTTGATGGAGATGCTCGCAACATAGCGCCAAAGGACATATAACAACAAAATTGCAGTATAACTGATGAAGGACGAAAAACGACTACCTTACATCGATCTGAGTTCAAGCTTCAGTGCAGCCTTAAGTTTAAGATGAACTGATAGCGGTCGATAAAACTGATTCAGAGACGATCTACTGGTGAGAAGTCTAATCTCCGGTGCAGTCGAGGTGCACCGGTTGTTGAACTGGTCGTCGGTAGAAACAATCGAGACACGATCGCTGAGAGTACTGCAGTTTTAAGGCTTAGAGATGCTTGGTGAGTAAGAGACCATGGCACATGAGAGGTCGGCTGCGTTTTGCGGGTAGGGTATAGCCGTCGAGACGGGTTATTGAAACCTGAAGCTTCTGCAATGAAGGTTTAGGGATGTTATGGAACTACGGACAAAGTGAAGTCACTGGACTGTAATATGAAGAAAACTACAGATGCAGTGAAGTCACTTATGCTGCGAGATAGTGAAGCAGCTGGCTGGTAGTATTGTTGTTCGGAGGACCAGACCATGCAGTTTTGTGATGGGTTATTTCGGTGGTGGCTTTGTGGGGCTGTGATCTAGATTCAAGCTGCTTCGGATCTTTCCCATGTAAAGGCTACAACTACGACGGAAGTGATAGTCTCTCTTCCTTTCCTGCATCATCATTGTTAGGTACAAGCAATAGGGTGAGTGGCTTAACAGTTAAACATGAGCAAGCTTCATCCCCATCTTGAGCTGACGACTTCCAGGATGTTGTTGTGGCTTGCATTCATTAAGTGTAGTATCACAGAACTTGTGGTCTGTGATGAATCTGAGGAATCAAGAACGCTCCTACAGTAGCACGAGATCTCAAACTGTGCCACTCTCTGAAATTCCAGATTGGGCTGCGCAAGTGCCGACCACAACAGCCCAGGATGAGGGACGGGTGTGCTACTGTGACAGGCCCTTGGTATATTTCATGGACCTCTCCCATGCAAATCAGATGAGCAGGTTTAGTCGAGAGACGACAACACTGCCATGCAGTCCTACAGTGTCTTCACCTTTACTCACAGAAGGGAGACTTCAGGCGGGTTTAAATGTTTGCCTGATTCACGTACCTGCGTTCTGCATAGAATTAAGCTTTTCCTTGTGGCTTTCAGGACGTCATCTCAGCCTCTTCCCTCTTTGCTTCATCTGCGTTGTTGCTCGCACTTCTTTGCGTTGTTATCTCTTTTTTTCACCTTCCATCCGTTTGTATTTCGGGAAGCTGAGGCAGTTTGATTGGTTGCCTGCAAGTGTGGTACGCCAGGTCAACCTCAACGGCCGGCTGCAGGTGGCAGACAACTCACGTTCCCTTTTCAGGAGTAGCCAAGCTATCCATGACAGTCTTCTTTGACTCGATGCGTGAGACATCTCCCATTATGCAGCTCTTGCGAGGCCGTGGAGCAGGGTCATGCCTAGTTTGGAACTTCCACTACTTGACCCTCATTGTACAGTTTTGCGCTCCCGTCGCTGTCATACTCTTCATGTCTCATCTGATGGACTTCACAGAACCACGACCAAAGCATAGAGTTCGGCCCTTATCGGCGTTTCATTACCTCAGATGAATAGGCGTGGATTGCCTCGTTGGGAACAGTGGAATCTAATGCATTGCACTTGCCTAGGTGCATCTCCTCTGTGGCTTTGACAAATGCGCCCGCTGAAGAATGCCTAAGGCAAGGTCAGCTGCCATGGAAGGCTTCTATAATGATTGTGGAAGCTTTCCAAGTTGTCGAGGCACATGATATGCATCAAGAGCTGCACTCTTCCAGTCCCCGAGAATCTGGCAAGCACCACATCCAAGCAAATATTTTGGTTAAGCAGCTGACATGGCCCTCGTTACCAAAGTTCACTCATCCAAGCATACAGATCACATCACCCACCCTTTCCCAATCGAGTCAAGCAATATACCTCACGAGAATCTTCATACTGACGAACACTTTCTTTGTCCTCCGATCACAGGATTCTGGTCGGAATGGCGTCCATGCGACATCTCTGCCGCGATCTCTGCAGGTTACCGACTTCACCTCTTCCCAGCCATCGGTCTTCGCCCGAGATACCCACTATCCGCGTCCAAACAAGCACTAGGCCTTAAAAAACTCTAGCTTCTAACAGTGTTTTGAGGCCAAACTGCTGTCCATGAGGAGCATACAACCGCCCGTGTAAACAAGCGAGAGACGGATTCTAGCGGGAAACATGCAGTCGATGGAAGCAGCGAGACATCTTCCTCGACAGTTACGATACACGCCAGTGCAATATGTAGCACTGGAACTGCTGGAGTCGTGGCGATAGGCATGTCATAGTTGTCAATTGACGACGCCACCGTTTTCACATCTTGTGTTCTGCGGAGCTGTCATCCTAAGCGGAGGATGACCTGAAACATCGTAGATTTCCCACCCCCTCGGATTCGCCCATAAGAACCACTCCATTTCCTTGGACTATTCTAAAGAAACATCAAGTCAGACAAAACAATTCTCCTACCACGGTTCTGCAGAGCATTAGCCTATTCTTCAACCATCCCTCGACGTGAAGTAGCGGTGGACGTGCAAACAGAGATTCACGATTTGAGTGGACGTCTTTAAGACACGACCGACAAAACCCTGGGAGCCTACCGAACAACTGGCATATCTGGACTCTGGTCAGAGTGTGTTCGCTGCAGGCCTCTTTGAACCGCTATCCCGTGCTTTTCGAAGGTCGTCTGAGTTTTATCTCATCGGCCAGATTGCTTGCTGTTCCTTTGATTCAGAGGTCTAAGACAACAGTCAGAAGCCGGTAACGGACTACATTAAAGCCCTAGTGCCCTGGGAAATTACGCATATCTGAGAACGGCAGCTGAAACATTAGAACGCAGTCTCGAAAGACAACCACGTCAACTTCTCACCGCCATGTTGTCCTTGAGTTCCCTCCTCAACCCCATATCTATTCCGGATCCTCGAAAGGGTACGGAACAGGATACAGCGTCATCATATTACGCAAACCTAATACAATCGGCTCCAAGGATCCCTTTGCAAGAGTTCTCGCCAAAGCCCAAGATGAGTAAGGATGGAGCAGTGTTCTCGAAGGGAAAGATAAAGGGTAGAGTGGAGTATCCTCCGTTCGAAAGACTCGACAGGGACAGCGTGCGAGCTGTGCGAAAGTTCAAGGTCTTTCCATTCGGAGATATTGCAAAGTATCCTCGTCACATTCCGTACAACAGTGAGAAGAAGAGCTTCTTAGAGAAGACTGGCAGAGAGAGCTTGGAGGGTAAGCAATTGTGTTGTTTTTAGAGTTGCGTTTTGCTAACCACTTACAGTCTTTCAATACACTTTCCAACTTCCCGATGATGAGAAGGAGTACACTGTCATGTGGGACTACAATGTCGGGCTTGTTCGCATCACGCCGTTCTTCAAGTGCTGTAAATATTCAAAAGTGAGTCCTCGGTGAGTCGAAGGTTTCACGCAAGCGCTAACAACACCAGACCTCGCCAGCGAAGATGCTTAATCTCAATCCTGGTCTGAAGGATATCACGCACAGCATTACCGGCGGGGCATTGGCAGCACAAGGTCAGCTCCCTCTTCGACTTATCGCTACCAGTCACCATCTCTACCTTTGCATTCCCCCCATATCAACTCATATTAACACCAACTCAGGCTACTGGATGCATTACACCTGTGCTCGAGCAATATGCGCCACCTTCTGCGCACATATCGCCGGTGCCTTAATTCCCCTCTTCGGTCCAAATTTTCCTAATATGTGTATCCCCCGCGACTCTCCCGATTACGGCAAGCACGTAATCGACAGCGCAATCGTCAAGCGCGCCGCCGAGGAAGCCAAAGAACTGCGCAAATCATTACCACCATCCGACCGCGCTGCCCATGGTGGCCCGACAAGCGACCCTTCCGCCAGACAGATGCAGATGCAGCAACAACAGAGAGCACGAGTCCTGCCAACTCCTAGTCGAAGTACAAGACGTGGAGGATTTGAGTCCGTCAGCCCAAGAAGCGTGCCGTCCGATTTCTCCCTTTCTCGTGGCGAGCAACGTAGCAACGGCAAAAGGATCCGCATCCTTCGCCCAAATGGGCACATCGAGTACGCCGCCTCGCATACAGACACCGACTCTGAGTCGGGCTCCGGATACCCAACTCGTCCGCATTATCGCAAGGACAGAGAGGGCATGAACACACCCATGACTTCCCCGGCCCTCTCCTACACCTCGAGTGTTAACGGCTGGACACCCTGCAATCTACAGGAAAGGATGCGTCAGAACATCAATGCCTTCTCCTCAAACATTAACTCCTCTCCCCGCGCCACAAGGGCCCAGCCACGAGAGGATTTCGGTGCCCTGAGGGAGCTGACGCAGTACGCTATGTCTACGCACACGCCCTCCGCCACCCCGACCGCCAGTCCATGGTTAAGCGCTGTGCCGAGAGGTGACGGAGATATGGATTTGAGGATCAAGCTGCCTCCTATCCTTTCCCCTCCTCGCTCTGACACTTCGACAGGTGAGAGGATTAGGATTAGAATCCCACCAATTGGGCTAGGAATCCGTAATGCGGGCCTGACGCCGCAGCAGTCTCCGGCGAGGAGGGATGGGGCGGAGAGCCATAAGAGGGGGAGGGAGGAGGAGAAGAGTGATATGGAGCATGAGTATGATGCTGATAGTGATGCATCCTCAGCCACTTCGTCTGATCATCAGCGAGCGGGCAAGAGACGCATGAAGAGTCGAGATCTTGGGCAAAGGACGGAGATTGCGAGGGAGGGGGGCCGGACGCCACTTCCCGACCTCGCGCCCGGGAGGGAGAGTGGGAGAAAGCACTTTGAGGAGCATGAGAGGAATGCGGCTGTGCTTGCGCTGCTGAGTCTGAGTAGTGAGGATAGGAAAGATGGGTTAGGAGGTGGATTGATGAAGAGGAAGAGGTGTGCTAGTCTTTGAGAGGTTGCCTGATTGGAAAGATGATTCATGATGAATGTTTACGACTGCATTGGGATGGAATTACGAAAGGATGATGGATATGATGGAACGATTCATGGCTTATGAGTCACAGGACATACGATGAAGACGGTGTGATGATATGGAATTGGTTATGGAGTTCGGTCTTGCTTTGGCTTGTAGTTCGGGATGAAAGGATAATGGCGTACCTCGATGACGTAAAACATTCATTTGGCTGCATTGGGAAGGAGTCTGTTTTATCTAGCTCTACCTTTAAGCAATAAAGTATTGTCCATTACTCTATTATTCTTCCGCCGTCAATGATGTGAATTCAAGGAGACGAATGCCGATTGCCGGCATGAGATGTGATTCATCCACCTCTGCGTCAGGTTCCGAGACAGGCGACACAACGAAGTATGAGCTGGAGGAGGCGTTGCGACAGCGGGAGTCCCTGTGCCCCGTCACATCCGCCGCACTTCCAAAACGGCGAGCATTCTGACCCAAACCGGAGAGTAAGTACCTCGTACATTCCACAACACACCTGCAACCTGTTTGTCGCCAGTATCACAAGAACGTGTCCTCGTAACACCGTAGCCGTTTCTGTGTCACTCGATGCAACATCTGCCACTGTCCTATTCTCCGTGATACCGACACTACCCCTCACCCGCAGTATGACAGATGTCAGCAAGTCGATTGAGCAAGGTGAGCCCAGTACCGCGCTACCCGCACGCAAGCTACGCGGCACCGTCTCACACCCTTATTACCTCGGGCCGGTCCGCGATGCGTCCTGGAAATCGTGGTCATTCGCCGCTTCGTCTTCGTAATGTTGTTTCACGACATCACACCTTCAGGCACAGCCTAAACCCCTCATCTAGAATGTCGGCGGCCTATTTTTCTTTATCTGCCATCGCAATCCTCCTTTCGCCCCTTCCCTTTCCTCCGAAGACGGGACTTCAAACCGATCTGAGATCCAAGTGCCGCTGTTTCAAGCCTTGATACTCTTCTCAGCGGCCTTCTTCATCTTGAAATCCGCAATCCACTCCTGCGCCTTAGCAGCCGGGACCACAAAAATCTTAACAACCTCATCCACAACCTCAACCTTCCCAGAACTCAGCACCTTAAGCAACGAGGCCGCACGACCAACCTTAATAAGGCCTCCAGCCACAGTCTCCATGTAGCACTCCACATTTTTAGAAAGGTGTTCCTCCTCGTCATCCCAGTCTGGTGCTTCGGCAAGGATCCAATCCAACCTCGACCCCATAGTCTCCGTCTCGCCAAACTCCTTGATAAAGTCTGACTGTAACGTAAGCGGGTAGAGGAGGACAGTCGGGAAGACCAAGCTACTCGTAGGATCAACAGGGTCAGGGACCAGTCTAACGCAGGCATCCTCCATTTCTGGAGGCTGCTCCGTCTTCCTCGTCTTAATGCCCCTGGCCTTGATCGCCGCCGCAAGCGTATACCTCTCCAGCTCCTTCCTTTTCATCTCCCTCTCCTCCTTCGCCTTCTTCTCATCTTGCGCCATAGCAGCAGCAATAACATCTTCTGCCAACTTCTTCAAATCCTTATGCCCCGCATCCAGTTCCAAACCACGCGCACAAACATCATCTGCCTCCTTAATCCTCCCCAGAGCCAGCAGCGCAACACCCGATCTAAAGTAACTCTTAACATTTTTGGGATTCAACCTCAACACACCCGCGCAATCCATCGTCGCAGCCCTGTAATTCTTAAGCTGCACGTGGCATGCGGACCTATTCCCCAAACACGCCTCCAAAAGCTTCTTCTGCTCCGCAACCTCCTTCTTCTCTACATCCACCTCCTCAGGAGTCATTTCCTTCTTCTCCACCTTCGCACCCCCCTCAACCAACTTCGCCTCCTCTTTACGCTTCCGTTCCTCAGCTTCCAGGACGACAATAGCTTTAGTATAAAACTCCTTAGCATCCCCCCACCGCCTCGTCTTGAAAACATCGTTTCCCTGCTCCTTGAAATTCGTGGCAATCTCACTTGGTGGCCCTTCATATGCCAATGCCTTGAAGGCTTCGAGGTCGTCGTTTTCTTCCAGGTCGGTCATGAAGAGTGGTGTTTTGTTGAGGTCTTTGAGGATTTCGTCCGTGGTCATCCCATTGTAGGCGTCCATTGAGGGAGGGAGCTGGGCGCCGGTTGTTGGGTCGACGCGTCCGGTTATACCGTGCTCGAGTTTGTAGTCGTCCATGAGCTTGGCTATTTGTTCGGGTGTTGGTTCCATGCTGGAGTTTGTTGCTGGCGCATCGTCTGGGAGTTCCTCGACATGACCCATCTTGGCGTTTTATTGGTGGGTAGTGATGTTGGCTCTGTAGTAGTGACGAGGATGATAACAAACGGACTTGGGCGGTTGTGTTCGTCGAGTCTCGCGATAACGTTGTGGTGTTGGAGGTGTCGCAGAAAATGTCGCGAGGCTGCGGAAATGAGGTTCGCGATGGCGGGGTAGTTTTGCTGACCCATCAACCAATTGAAATGGAGGTGTAGAGAAACTGCCAACGTCAAAATCTCAAAACAGGATAGTTCTGTATTTAACGTTAAACTGAATTTGAAAGCTTGCCATGTTTCCACTTCATTTTCCCGAAAGTTCTTCCCGAAAGTGCTCCAAAGACGGTGTTACTGATTCGTTGCCAACAGTGCAACACTCAACCGGCTGCCCAGCTTTATACCTCGACTCCTCGCCATACCAGAAGAAACCATGAACAGCAAAATTGTCACGACTACAATGAATGAAGAGCTGTAAGAGCTCTTTATAAAATCCTACTTACTTTGAGGAGTTTCTTGTAAAGGTCAGGTAGACGCTGCTTAGCGGTGCAACCACATGGAAACGTCTCACTCTCATGGTCTTGCTACTGCCAACAGCCCCGTAGTCTTCTTCCTACCACTACCAACCAGGTACGGCAACACGTACCCGTTGTGGGTTTGAGCAGATAGCTTACCAGCCAGTAATCCACCCGCAACACCCTAATCGGAATTATTTTCCTCTCCAAGCAAACCATTGGCGAATCCCGCGGTCTGGTGGATTGAGGTATATTTTTTGCTTACTTCTCTAACCTAGGGACCCTGAGCAGCTCGTTTTACACCCCAGAAGAATGTTGCCCTGCCCTCTCTAGCGGTCTTTGTGAAAGATGCAAGCACGAGCTAGAGATCTAGCCAGCAGGCTGGCTCAGCGCAAAGAAACGAGGAGTGGAAACATTCCTGATAAGGACTATATAAGTGCTCGCATTGTACATAGGTTATTGGAGAAACAACAGTGATAATTTCCCGGAGACTTCAACTTCACGTGTCTTTGCTTCCGTGTAATTATTGTGCCCAGTAAACCCTCCACAACGCTTGCCCAGCCAGAAAGATTACCAGTTTGATGCCTGAGAGGACTATAACTGCAGCGTCAACTTACTGGGCGGCTGCATTAGCAGTTCTGCTGGTGACAGTAGGGATTACTTGACAACACACGGTAAGCATTTCTAATTAGATTCGCAAGTTAAAGGTGATTCTATGGAGTGCTTGAGCCATGAGGTGCACCTAAACGAGGCGCACAGTACTAACAGCCAGCCAGCTTCCAATAAGGCGGATGTAGTTACGAATTTCTTTCTTGTTACTAAGACAGGAAAGCTTGCTCACTGACCAGCCTTCTGATACACCTCAGAGTTGGCAGTGTTGGCATCTGCGATACCTTGAACTTGGGATCACACCTCTGGTATTTGCTAAACTAGCACAGAAACACCGCCAGCCTGTCTGAGAATCCTTGGTGACAAACCCGACTCTCGCTTGCTAACCCGAACCCAAACCCATCCTGCCATGATATTCTCCCTAACCTTGAAATGCATCCGATATGTCCTCGCATTCTTTACCATACGCCAGCCTAATACCCACAAACGCCCATCCCATACCACCTATTACCTCCCGTCACCATCCTTAACCACCCCTGCTAGAACACCCATTACCAGTCATTTTAATGCTCCGGCCTACAATTAGCCTCCCTCAAAGTCCATCTCCTTTTCAAACCCGCCTCCCTCAACGGCTTACTCCCGCTCATCCCCGTCTCCGGCGCTCTCGGGCTCGCCCAAAGCCCACCACCAGTAAATGAAGGCGAGGCATCGGCCTCAAAGCCTTCATGTCCCCAGCGTTCCTTCCCGTTTCCTTCTGCCTCTTTCTCAGGAGTGACGTCAGAGCTGTCGGTACTGGGTCTCCTTCGTTCCTTCTCATCGTTGGCACTGATGAAAAGTTTGGCGAGGTCGAAAATGGGGGAGGGTGGAAGGCTTTTTTGATATTCACGCTCTTCACGTTCCTCAGCAAAATTGAGCACCATATCATCACCCCTCGTATCATCCTCCTTCTTCTCGTCCTGGTCCTTCGCATCATCACTATGCACACTGGACCGTTTTGGCGTCCACAGACCAACTGAACCCTTGAAGCGTGGTGTGTAGGTGCGTCCGCCGACAGAATTACCACTCCCACTCGCGACACTCACCGTCCTCCTCAGACCAACAACTCCGGGGTGCTCGCTACCACTTGACGAGCGCGACGTAGAGTGGCATGGTGATCTGATGGGTTCACCCAAACAAATCGGCTCAACAACGGGAGAGTTTTGGATGCCTACTGGGAGTATGTCGGAAGGTCGGTTCAGGAATGGGCGGTAGGGTAGTGCATTCAAATTCGGCGTAAAGCTCTTGCTGGAACCAGTGGAGCCCTTCCTCAGATGCTCACTCGAGTTGAGTATCTTCATCTCGTATTCATGCGCGAGTGTAAGCTGGCGGGAGGGATTGCGTGAATGACTCGGTGTAGGCCGAGGTGTGACGGAGGGAGTGTTTAGCGTTGATAGAGTTGGTGGAGGGTTGCGGACAGCCATTGTGAGGTTCGCCATTCCTACATCGAGGAGTGCTGGGTGGTTGGTGAGAGCCCCGATTAGGGCGTTACAGCCTGCGCCATGTGTCACTAGGACTACAACCAGCTCCTCTTCTTCCTCCTCATCCTCCTTTTCCTCTTCCTTATCCTCCGCCGGCTCCTCACTAGAGGTAGAGTTCGAGAGCCATCTTCCCTCCTGCCTGTCGCTGCTCCTAGGCTTCGAGTTATTCCCGGAGTTACTTTTCTCCTTGATATCATGGTTCTTGTACCAATCCACCAACATCTTAATCCCCCTCCGAAACCTCTTATGCATGCTCCCCCACTCCTCGCCATACTCGCCTCCATCTCCCCAGTTCTGCGGACTGCGCATACTATCCCATTGGTAATCAATCTCAACGCAAGCATCCTTGCTATGCGCCACGTACCCCGGCGGTATCGGATCAGAGGTCGAGATCGCATAGTGCGGGACAGGCGGTATGTATATCCCCGCCTCATGCTGTAACAACGCAGGCGGCTTAACAGGGGTCCGATCCGAACGCCTGCTTGAAGACGACGGCGTGCTGCCCATAGTCGACATAGAACTCGTGCGATCGCGTTTTGAGCTTGAGGGGACTGGTAGCTCTATCTCCGCCTCCCCATCTTCCTTCCATTTATCTCTTCTAGATGGTATAACAGGGCTTCCCCATCCACCCGGAAAGCCAGTTATAGGCGCGGCAAGATGCGTAGGTGGAGCGGATAGATGCGCATATTCTTCTCGGCGGAGTAGGTCCGCTTTGGCGCCTGCTACCATCATTACGCTGCTTGGTGGTGGGGTGATCTGCTCAAAGTAGTCTGGGCTTAGCCATTCTCCGAGGGAGGCGTCTATGCGCAGTATTGCTTTTTGTATGCCGTCTTCTTTCTTCGGTGGTTGTTTGGAGTTTGGAAAGATTGAGGAGCTGTGTGGTGGGCTGGAGGGTTGCGAGTCTGGCTCGATGATAGGCTCCAATCGGTTTCTCGAGCTCGATCTTGCGGCAGAATGAGATATTGGTGCCGTAACCAATCTCCGAAGTGGTTGGATAGCATGAGTGTGGTTCGGTGCAGGGCAGCTTGCAAGGCCGGATGCGAGAGCGATGGAGGTTTGGACGCAGCGGAGGAATGGTGAGGTGTGGATTACCACTTTGCGTTTCTTCTTTTTCGGGATGTTGTCGTCAGCGCCATCAGAGTTTGCCGCTGTAGATTGTGATTGCGATCGTGCCTCTTCCTCGTCGCGAGCTTGGAGGAGCGAGGCGATTCGGACGCCCAAGGCGCGACATTGGGTGACGCCGCCGTAAGTGAGGGGTGGATCGTAGGGCGTAGGGGAGTTGAGATGCCACTGCTTGTCTGCTGCGTCGAGGCGCGCGCCGTGTCTTAAGGCCAATCTATTAGTTGTCTTTTGCTCAATGTGCCAGATGTTTAAGACGGCTGTCGAAAATGCCCTCTTGCTCACATGATGCGGGGGTTGACCTTGACACGAACAGCTTAAACGAACAAGAAGGAGAAGAACCACGAACCTGACGACAATGATCACAGCTGGAGGACCACCCATTGCTTTCGTGTTAGCAGTATAAATTCATCAGCGGTTTCGGTCGTTGAGGAAATGGTGTTTGAGAGGTTGGTGTTTTGAGTGGAAGAAGCCAAAGCGTAGCCTTGTAGGACCGTTGATGGAGCTTGAGCGGGGCAGACTCAAGATGCCGCTTTAAGTAATATATGTCAGCGAGGTAAGCGATTAGCGAAGGTTGAAGGCGGCAGTAACTACGCAATATATTGCAAATAGTTGTTCGGTAAAGCTTCACCTTTTTTTGTTTTATAGGCGAACTAGCAAGTGGCTCATGAGAGCCTACTCCAAGCTGCTGGATTGAGCTTCAGTGAATCTACAAGGTTGCATTGCTGCATTCAGTATGGTCAAGTTACAACTGGCTCAGACTTTTTTAATTGCTGAAGTCGCGCTCATCCAATAGATATTTAATGCTTGGAGTAAACACATTCCTAGGCCAGTAGCTTGTTGACTTGCATGCTTGTCTTCTTGTTAGCGTCTTTACTAGCCTTTCATATACCGTAACAAACGGGCGCCTGGGGCGAGGCGGCAGCGTCAGCGGCCGCCATCCCCAGGGTTACGTGTTAGGTAAGCAGCCGCCATGAACAACCGGGCGCAACGCCAAACTCCATGACCAGGAGGAGAGTACATCTCCAAACCAGTTAAACATTTTTCACGCCGGAGGAGATAGACTGCTGTTGCGTGCCTAGCAGTCGACTTACAACGCTAATGGCTGCGACAAATTAGCCAATCCATACTTTACTTGCCGCCATCAGCGCATTCGATACTCTCATTAAGACCACATTTATACGATCGGGCATTGCGCCAACCAATATAACTACGAGATACAACTGAACCTAACTCGCTGTGACACAACCACCACCGCACCACATTATACCACCGCCGACATGAGGCTCCCAACCCTCTCAACCCTCGCCCTCGCAGCCACCACCCTCCTCTCACCCATCACCGCCGAACACACCTCAAACTACGCCGTCCTCGTCTCCACCTCCCGCTTCTGGTTCAACTACCGCCACCTCTCCAACGTCCTGTCGCTCTACCGCACCGTCAAGCGCCTCGGCATCCCCGACTCGCAAATTATCCTCATGCTGCCCGACGACATGGCGTGCAACCCTCGAAACGCCTTTCCGGGGTCCGTCTTCAGTAATTCCTCCCGCGTCGTCGACCTGTATGGAGATAACATCGAGGTGGATTACAGGGGGTATGAGGTCACGGTCGAGGCGTTTATCAGGCTGTTGACGGACAGGCTTGACGAGAGCGTGCCAAGGAGTAAGAGGTTGGGGAGTGGGGAGGGGAGTAATGTGTTGGTTTATATGACTGGACATGGGGGGGATGAGTTTCTGAAGTTCCAGGATGCGGAGGAGATTAGTGCGTTTGATCTCGCTGATGCTTTTGAGCAGATGTGGGAGAAGAGGAGGTATCATGAGTTGCTGTTTATGATTGATACTTGTCAGGCGAATACGATGTATAGCAAGTTTTATTCGCCTAACATAATAGCTACGGGTAGCTCAGAGCTCGGTCAAAGCTCTTATTCCCACCACGCAGACAACGACGTCGGAGTAGCAGTTATTGACAGATACACTTATTACAACCTGGACTTCTTAGAAACGCAGGTTACTTCCACATCGTCGAATAAAACGCTGGGGAACCTTTTCGACAGTTATGATCCGAAGAATATACATTCTCAGCCAGGCATAAGATATGATCTCTTCCACGGCGGTGAGGAGGCGGCGAGGAATAGGCTGATTATGGATTTCTTCGGCAACGTGCAAGGTGTAGAGGTAGGCGTAGACGAGCTTGAAGGCATCAGACCCTCGGACACTACCGAAGAAGAATGGAGAGAGGATTTGTTGAGCTTGGGAAAGAAGATTGAGGAGTTGCAGAGGAGGGGGGAGGAGCAGGAGAAGGTTGAAGGTGAGGCTGAGAAGGGGGAGAAGAATGAGGCGCCGAAGACGAGCCCGAGAGTCGAGGACGAGATGTCGACTGAGCTGCCACAATCAGGCAGAACACCACTGGGCACGAGAGCCACGAAGGTGTCGGATGATGAGCATTACTGGGGCAAGAAGATAATAGGCATTCTTGTACTCAGTGGGCTTGGCTTGGTTTGGGCTGCTGGAAGCGTGCTCGAGAATGTATAGATTGTACTGCCATTTCGAAATTAACGATTGCCCCATCTCAGTGTTTACGATCTGGTTGACACTTCCGGCTTCCGCACAAGCTGCACTACCGCTACTGGTGGTGGTCGCCGAGGAAACTCCTAGCGATAACAACAGCCATAGTGGCGTCAATGCTATCGCTTGCAGGCGCCGATAGAAGCTATCCCACCCTCGTGTCCTCAAATACTTAGAGAACTGAAAAGCCCAGCAATGCTAACCGGTTTCACACGCTTGCAGAAGCAGCCTCTCAATATCTCCCACGAGAAGACCGAGCATTCGTTATCTTCATAGCTCAATTTCAGCTCTTGATGCTTGAATAACCCGCAATCTGTGAGTATCATTTACAGGTCCAGAGTATTGTGTCGCCCACCTTCTAAAGTCCGAGTGCAGAGGTTTTATGAGTCCGAATAGGAAGGAATCGCTGGGTCATACTGCCAATGGGCATGGAAGAAAGGACTAAAAAGTAAAAGAGACTTTTAAATGTTGTGGTTAACAGGTTTGCTGTTGTGGAAGCAGAATTTCATGTGGATTGTGAAGTTGTCACTCCGCTTCAACATCCATCTCCAGGACAAGCGACCGGTTGTCACTGCTCCCTCACGTCTGGCTCACAGGAACACAGCAAGCATCTGTAGAGATGATGAGGATAATTTGTATTTGTCTAACGATTTTCATGTGGGGTACGGTACTTTGCACCACTTATATTGACGAGGTAACAATGTCTTCATCATTTTATCAATCCACTCTCTTGCTTGCATCTTCATGCGCATCTTCCAAGACGTAGAATCAGGAAGTATAAAGCCTCCAAACTGAGCAAGAAAGGGACACCAGAGAAACAGAATTAGAGACGTTGTTTAGTGATATGAGTATCATAATAATGATTCCTACCAGGCACAACCTCTTAAAATATGTGGTGACATGCACTTCGTATGGAAATGCGTATGGGACTCATAGTTTCTGGTCTCTTGCTGTTACTTTGTTGCTGCCATCGTGGTCAAAGTTACCTGCTGTCATCAGCAAGTTAGCATGATATTAGGTTGAAGCAGGGAAACTTCGATTCTATGTCTTCGTCTAACCGGTCACCTTGATTCTGAGAGGACCGAGTTACCATCACGCAGAACCACACAGTCACCACATGAATCTTCGATTGCGTACTAATTCCACGATATGCTCTTCACTTTCCCTGTAGGTTCCAGGCGCTAGTATGTTGAATACGGCTTGTGTTGGACATTTCTACCTCTCTGGAGCGGAACTAAGCCCTGCACTGACCCTAAAACATGGGAGAGTCGAGTCTGTTGAGTAAAATCCAAATAAAAATAGGCATGAAGTATAAATATGCCATGCAAAAGCACAGAACCGGCAGAACACAACAAAAATTGGCTTTTGCACCAACACATCGCTGCCGGCGTTTCTTTTGTGGCAACGGATACTAATCAATAATATGAGGGCGAATTGTTAGACTGCCACCCAAAATTCCAAATCCGTCTCGGAGGCGGCCACCTAATCGCCAATTATTTGCTAGACTGCCACCATTTTGCGCGTAAAAGGGCACACCGCGTTAAACTCGTTGGGAGTTATAGAGGTCAAAGCCCGACTGCAGGCCCGTCTCAGCCCTACCAGCACTGCCAGTTTAGTACCGAGTAATTTTGGCAACTTCCAGCAACGACGACGAAATTGCTCCGAACACAACAACCGCAATAATACATAATAATCAAACAGGAGCGAATGATAATTAAACTAGTACTTAACCCGGCTTTTAAATCTACAGCCCTAAACTGCAAGGCGATAGGTGGGACGCACTTTTGTCATTCTGCCGAATTTAGGTGGCAGTCGAACTAAATCTCATGAGTTGGGTGGCAGTTCAGCAATTTTCCCATAATATGAACATCTCAGCTTAATTCAGGATTGTAATTCTAAGAGCACAGCTACGGAGCGATGTTCAGAAAAGCTCTTCACTTTAATTGTGATGGAGATAATCCTGATGATGGCACGAACAATCATACTGCTGTCAGAAGGTAAAAGCATCGTTGGCGGGAAGAGGCACATCAGATTGGCGACAAGGTAACTTGTGAATAGACTCATGGTGGTATAGGAAGAGAGGATATAGACCATGATTGTGCCAGAAGGGACCCCTGAGATACAATTCACATCAGAGATCGTTAATCGCTATATTCTACATATCTGGCCTATCTAAAGGGACAAACACAACGCTGCAAGCTACCGCTCTCACTTCCAGTAATCTCACCAAGGTATCTACGACTCGCCAATATATCCCCTTTCCTCCCACTTCTCACCTACCCTATATCCTACATCCTACATCCATCATCTCCACCTTCGCGTATTCCGACAACAATTTACTGCGGTGGCTTGAAGAAAGTAACAAAGGATCTGCGCCTAAGCTCATCCCCATCAAAGCCAACCCAGACACCGACCAAAGAAGCAGCGGCCAAGAAAAAGAGGACAACGACAGCAGTCTGGATAGCAACGCCCTTGACATAAGCCTTAGCAACACGAGCCCAGGCGTTCCAGTCAAACGACTTATAAGCCTCTTTGACAGTCATCTCCTCTCTCTGCACATTGATAACAGTCTCCTCGTTCTCCTGAAGTCTAGTAACAGACAAGCGAGCAAGAACAGCACGGAGTGGCATGGTGACGAATCCAGACCAAACAAACATAGCCAACGCAGCGAAGAGGAGCTGAAGCGCGCAGAGGTGGATGGCCTGCTCATCATCGTTTTTCTGGTTCTTGTTTCCCGGCTCGCGAATAGCGGCTGGCATGCGTGGCATGACGACGCCGCAGATGAACATTGCCATGGCCTCAGCGATGGCAACGAAAGCAGTCATTGGCGCGAGCTTGACGAACGCCTTCTTGCCCTCAGCCATGCTTGGGAGACGGCGAAACCAGGCCTTCTCGGATGGGGTGGTGGTGATGATGTGGATCCAAGCCATGTGTGGGACGGTCAAAAGGGTGGCGGCGATGACATGGCCGATGAATGGACCGGTGAAGGCGAGAGCTCCTTGGACGGTGCCGAGGAGGACGCTATACACGTAGAAGATGGCAAAACCGCGGAGAGCAGCAAGACGGCCACCGATGGCGCGGAGATGGCGGACGGTGGCGAAGAGGTTGTTGGTGATTGGTTCCTGGGTCAAGATGGCGGCCTCGAGGTGCCCATCCATGAGTGGTGCCTTGGTGGTGTCCTTGGAGTCCTCGGCATCGACGAGGTCAACGTACTCTTCACGGACGGTGGACTCGACGAGGACGGAGGATGGGACCTCAACCATGGCAAGGTGTGGAAGAAGGCTGGTATATGTGTAGGCGACCTGTATCGATGAGCTTATCGCTTTTCACTTCGTTCTCATGCCTCTCGAGATGCATGAGGCTGGAGGACTTACCATAGTGACGGCTACGCCGAACACCAACAGCAACAAGACCAAGCTGGCCAACAAGCCGGCTGGCAACTTCTTTATATCATCCTCAGGCTGGCTGTGGTGTCCATGGTGACCATTCCGTGGCCCCCCGCTCTTGCGGAAAGAGTCGTGCATCTCAAAGCCTCTCTTGAGGAGCTGACCTGTGATAGCAGACATAGTGGCGGTTTATGCGATAAGGAGGTATCGATGCCTTTTTGAATTTGTCGTGGTTGCTTTGTGAACTTGTGGTAATCGTGAACCGTCGATGTAAAGTCGCAAAATCAAAGCACAACAGGAAGAAGAGAATGAACGGGAGTGAACAAAGAGCGTGGTGTTGTCTACTTATGAGGTGGTGGTGAGACTGAGGCCTAGCCGCGTCACCCTGCCGTTTCTTGTGCCGATAAGCTGGGCTGACAGGAAAGGGCGTTAACTTGTCCCTGTCTGCTCTAGAGCGTGGCGGTTGCCTACTTTTAGTGGACTACGTCAGGAGAACTTTGGACAGGCGTTAATTCTGGGTTTACGGTGAGCAGTTGACGGTAAACCCATAATTAACGACTTTCCAAGCACCAATTATGTCCGAGTATCGGTCTGGCTCCATGAAATTCTGCTGGCCGTCATCTTCAGGTCATGCTATTTTGAGCCAATGCCGGGGTGCCATCTGCCCGTCTTACGGCGTCTGCATACTCAAGTTCGAAAAAGGCAAGCACCATCTATACAATAAAAGCGCGATTAAATATGGCTCAGGCCCTCCCCCAACCAAGAAGATGGCCGGCTGGCCCAATGGCAAGGCGCTTGACTACGAATCAAGAGATTGCAGGTTCGATCCCTGCGTCGGTCAAAATTTCATTTTTGTTATTTTCAGCATCTGCTGGGCCGTAAAGAAGTGGCATCAGATTATTCCATAAGTTTTATGATGAGACCCTAAAGCGCAGTTTCTTATACAGAAAAAAGTGTGTCTTCGAACAACCAACGTCCTGCCGAGGACTCCCCTCAAGCTTTTGTCGGACTCGGATTGAATCGACCCTCATCAAATGGCCCTCTCTTTCATCAGTTCGTCAATGCCGGCATTATGAAAGGCACTATCCGCTCCAGGACGTGGGAGAGAAAAGTGAAATTTCGGAGAAACGTAAGGCATTGACGGAAGGTGTACCTTTTCCACCAAAGGTCATCTAAACCAACAATCTGAACTGGCTGCATTTCAGCAAACCAGACGACACCGCTGTGTCTGACAACTCCCTCCCTTCTTCCCCTATACACATTCCAAGGAATGCCTGTCCATATCTGGCCAAACGCCGTCGACTGTGATTGTGGTCGTTGCCCCAGATCGCACTAGAAGGCCTGCTCCCTCATGGGTTAACACGACATTGAGCGGATTTGCTCTGAGCGTGATAGTGTCGCCCTTCTTACTTTCGCGCTCACAGCTAGACGTCTGACGGCCTCGACGTTGAGCCTCCATGCTGGTGAAAACACCGGGGGGGCCGGGGGGGGGGATGTACGTGTGGCCGAATGGGGTGATGGGCAAGTCCTGGTTATGGGTTTCTTGACCGTATCCTTAATTCCTTCCAGAACATGTAGCCGTAGGTGTAAGATTCGTCGTAATAGTCACTGTGACTTCCTTGGGAACATCGTCAGGACTATTCCATCCATCCTGCCGTTTCACGTCACGATGCCGATGTGTCCGCCGTCATGATGCTCAAAGACAGAAGGCATACTGTTTGCTTGTCAGCTTCGTCACATCTTTAATGTTTTCAAATGTCAGAGAATCGATCAGAAGATTCAATGAACGTACATACCTGCCTTGCCGGCGAGCTTGGCGAGTACGCGAAGCGCGAGTGCAACCACGGGGTCCAACCAACACGGAATCAGTAGCCAATGCTGACGCCCAGCAAACTTGTCTAGAGATACATCGTCGATTCATCACAAGGCTAGGTTCGCTTTCTGCTCTACATCTTTGCGAAGGTGGCAAGGACGGAGTCACGGAGTTTGCACCGACTGGTGCAAACTCCTTCCGTCCTAGTCCTCGCGTCACAGTCCGACAACACCAACCTCGTCGCCACGGGCCCGCAGAGAAACCTATACACTCTGGAACACACACCATATATGAAAGGAATCGAGAGGAGACTTCATTGGAAAAATGCTACTATCTTTTATGGGCCAAGCTACACCTTAACAATCTCCATATCCACGTTAATCTCAAAACTAAAAGCTGCCCATGCTCGGCCGTGCTCAATTGGTATGATGCTTTCAAAAAGTGAAAAACTCGCCAATACCCTGTATTTCCTGCCATTAACGCTTATCTCATACTGCGCTGATGGACTCAAGATCCATGCGTTCCTATAATCGAGAAGAAATGAGACCGTCCAAATAAGCCAAGGCGTAAATTGCAACACCTGTAACAAATATGAATCCCTTATGGAAACTCCACGTCAACCCGGCCATTCTCCACTTCCATATTGAAAGTAGAGTGATTGAACACTTCACTTTGGGGTACTTCGCTGGTTATCAGATGCTGGGCGATCAAGCCGTGAATTGGGCCTCTACAGCCCCTTTGAGCAAAATCCTGCGCCAAGGCTCCATGTCCGCCAGCGACTGGGTCCCAAACTTCGATTAAGCATTGCCTTTAAAGGTAAAAACGCCACGTCTCTTGCATGGTTGCTCCAGAGAACGGGATGGTACCGGTGCACGCCGACAGGGCCATCAGGGCACTTCCTTCGCGCCATCATATATGTATCGTAAAGAGGTTTGGCCCACGCCTCCTCGCAACTGCTGGCTTACCTCCCCTCTAGTTCGTAAGCTGCCCAGGGACAAACTGTCCAATCTCCAATGTGGTATGCCAACAGCGGCTTTCGGCGATGTGGTTCTAACGTTTAAGCTTGGTGAGGTCTGAAGAATTGTCGCCACCTGCACTGTGGTCGCGATCTTGAGTCGACACCGAATTTTGCGGGGCGTCGGCCCCCTGAACGGTCCATTTGCTCTTGTTGATCGGTGCACCATCGGCCCAAAAACCTTTCTTCACACCATCCACGTCTTTGCTGATGATTCGCTGCTCATAAACGTGGTCCACCGGCATACCATCATCCTTATCTGCCTCGTCATCGGATGGGTTGACAATCTTGGCTTTCTTAGCAGCACTGCCTGTGCGCCCCGTCGCCTCCTCAGCGATCTCCCTAGCCTTTCTTTTAGCCTCCTCTTTAGCCTCCTCAGTCCTCTTCTTCTCCAATTTTTCGCCGACTCCGCAATACCACAGTTCATTCCCATCCTCTGGCCAGAAGGTGTTCCACAATGCTTTCATCTCAGCTTCCCTCTTCATCCTAGCAGCAGTCGCCTCCTGTTTTCCACCTCTTCCCCTCCAATTCTTAATAAACGCCTTCCTGTCATACTGATCATCAGCCCTCCGAGTAAACAACTCATAGTCTAAATGCTGCAGCCCATAGAACCTCTCATTACAAAACTCCTCTCCCTCCTCGACCTTTCCAAGCAGCCCTTCAGGAGTGATCACATCGAAGTGCATCCCAAGCACATATTTCCACGTCTTATGCGTCGGCCACCTCTCGCTGAGATAACTTCCTGTCCCCTTCAAATTATACGCCACGTGCCCTCTCTGCCACCACCAGGCCACGAGCAGGAAATTCTCGCCATGGGCATTTTGGCGGATATCAAGAATCTTGCACATTTCCTCCGCTGGTCCGTCATCCTTCTTCTTTTTAGGCGCACCCGGCCAGTTTGTCATCACTCTGACAGTGTCTAGTCCGTTAAGAACGATGCTCAGATCACAGGGAAGTAACATGCGGCAAGGTCTCAGTTTAAACCACGGTACGTCGGATTCCTCGTCAGCCGGCACTGGGAGTGGCCGACTGGTGCCCTGGAGATTATCTGGAACTGCATAGCGGCCTTCATCTTCAACCACCACCCGTCCGCGCTGATTGATATTTTGAGTTGAAGATGAGCGGGAATCCTGCGCGGTTGTTTGCGATGAGAACGCGGCCTCCATGGTTGCGACTGAACTTCGTCCCCTGCTACTGCCACGACCACGCGTAGTTATATCGACAGACAAACGACTATGGTCGTTATTCACTTCAATTGATGGTTGAACGTCGTTAGCGTTAGCTCTGGCTGATGATTGAGCATTGGCGGCTGGTGCGACGTCTGCGTCGGTGTCGTGAATTTCAGTAGCCAGTGCGCTGACAGTGGCGGCTGTCCCCTCCGGCATTGGCTCGGCAGCATCCACTAAGGCGGCAGCGCTCATACCATCATTCGAAGCCATCTATGAAAACTGGTTAGCAAATGGACGACAATTACAATTGTTTATGCCTTTAGGATTCTTGATTAAGCAACGCTGGTATATCACCTTTGGCATCGTTTTCTTTCCGAACTTTCTCAGCGCTCTTGTGCGCTTCATTCTCTCCTTTCTCTCCTCATCAGTCTCTCTCGTTTTCTTCTGTCTCTCAGATCCTGGGAAGACTTGTTGCCCATTGCTCGTATGAATATCATCATCGCTATCAATCAGATGGGGGTTGTGTTTGCTGTTCCTCCTGTTGTCGTTGTTATGAGTACCCTCAATATCCTCATCACCATCGATAACTTGCGGGTTATGTATGCTGTTCCTCTTGTTTTTATTAATATGAAGATCTTTAGAGTCGCTTTCCGGTCTCCTCTCCATGGTCCTTTCGACCGATTGCCCAAGTGCTTTATTCCTCGGCTTCCTCGGATTAATTTCCATAGCATCGAGACTCTCCATCTGAACAGGGGGTTCTTGGGCAACGGCAATGCTAGTGTCTGGGTTGGCTGAAGCAAAAGTAGAGGTTTGAGCAGATGCTAAATTGGGTTTGGAAAGTGTTGCTTTTCCCTTCTCTTTATCCTTCTTCCGAGCAGAATGCTCCTTTGCCTTTGGTGTCGTCGTCTTCTCATTTTCTGGCCTCCTCGATGTTGGTTCTGGTGTTGAAGTATCTCTGGTAACCATTGAGGAGTTTTGATTACTCTGATCGACTGTCTTGGCAATACTTTTGGCTCTCATTGGAGCGCCTGACTCTGGACTGGCGCGAATCAAAGATGTTGATGGTATTGAAGAAGCGTGCGAAGCATGGTGTGAGGATGTTGGGGCCATTGGACTCGGGGCAGCGCGTCGTGTCGGTGTGGACTTGCCTGCTGGGCTTGCCGACTCACTTCCAGGACTGCGGTTTAAGTCCTCTGGCTTCCCCGCCTCTTGCCAACATTTGTTGCACCAGCTACAAAGATTGTTTCCATTTGGGCCAATGTAGTCCGTCCTTGCAAGTTCGGTTCTGTTGCAGCTTGCACATGGCATGCCCGGTAAGTTGCAAGTGCTCTTGGAACTTGAAGACGGCTGCGGAGAGTTTGATTGTTCCGGTCTTAGTGTCGGAACCATCTGCTTCATCTGCGCCATTGCAGCCTCAAAAGAGAGATAGTTTGCAGGCGGTGTGCTTGAACGCACTGGACTTTGCGATGCAGGCTGCCAATTTTGGGAGTGCCAGAAGGTCTCAATCTTAGGGTCTTTCCACCCCTTGCTTCTGAAGCTGGAGCACCAGGGCCTGCTCTCACGTTTGATGGAGCAGTTGTTGGTTGCAGCTATTGATTTGTGTCAATCTCGCCGTTGAGCTCGGCTTTGCGCACCTTGGGGGTTATTGCGACAACGCACAGAGTTTCGTTTCTTCGTCTGGTTTTGGTACTTGTTCTCTTTATTGCACCATAGTGGTCGCAAAAAGTAACGAGACAGCTCCGTAAATCTCCGTATTCAAGCTAGGAGCAATGCTGAGGTATAGCTTCACAATGTTGTGCTTGTGCGAAAAGGAGAAGGTAGCAAACAATGAACATCCTCAGCCTGTCAAGCCAATTCATCTTATCGTGGCATGTGTCTGTCCGATAAGGACGCTCCAACATCATTCAGGGCATATTTTGCCGAGATCAGATGATTAGATGAGGCGGTAAGCGCCAAGTCATAGACGGAGTGATGCTGCAAATGTACAATTTGTTGAAGACTCATAACCACAACTACCAGCACTGATGTTATAGTTTGAGATATTGCATGTAGCTTCTAACTAAAACGGACATATGAAGCCCCCAGAACCCCCAGTTGACTTCCAGTATTGATACCATATTAAACGCTAAACCGGTCAACACCCTCATATTTTACGTCCTTATTCCCGCCACTGCCATTGACTCTTATAAAGTACCAATCCCGGAACACACCCGCATACATCTACAACCTTTACCTGATCTGCTGCTGCTGATCCTCCTCGCTAACCACGCTCCTGACCTCCGTCCAGCTGCCAGGGGTGTGGCGTCCGTCTTCGCTGCCACCAACAGACTCCTCCTCACCAATGATACTCATACTATCAGTCGGCGTCATCATTCCATCCCCATCCTCAGATTCATCCGTCCAGTCATTCAGTGTCGGGGAATCATTCTTCTTCTCCGCCTCAGGCTTCGCCCCCAGATCGGAAATGGACGATGAAAGTGATTGAGGCTGAGATTGCATCTTTGGAGTGGTAAGCATAGGTGAATTGTAGTTGCGCGCTGTGCCATCACTCCCGCTCTGTCCCAAGCTCGAGGCAGATTCGTTCCAAGCGTGGATGGCTGCGAATGCTTCGTCGTCTTGTGGGCAGGTAATATGTGCTGGATTCTCCTCCTCCACCTCCTTCCGTTTGCCCTTGTCTCTTGGCTCGGATGGATTGAACGGATCGCTGAGGTCGATCTGTGGATCCGCCTTCTCAACTAAAGGAGTATTGTCAAACGCCCCAGCGACGGCCTCGTCGCATTCCTTGCTTGAGATGAGCGATGACTTGGAAGGGTTGATCGGACTTAGTGCAACTGGCTCGGCTGCGATAGAAACAGCGGCAGCAAGACGCGAAGTAGCGCCGTATATATCGGCGGTCGCCTCAGAGTTGTCATCCACATCTTTCTTCTGAACCGGTGTCGTCCACCCACTCATTTGGCTATCCGTCTCAATCCCATGCTCGTCCGAGAAAGGGTTTGAGCGGTCCAGTGCTTGACCTCTTCTGTGCAAGCCCTCGGTGGCAGCAATATCAACACCCGTAACCATGACGTGGTGGCCATCCTGATCGGTATGTAAGAATTCGCTAAAGCTCCCACGTCTCTCTGTGTTTGGTGGCATAGGTCCCTTGTTAACCAGTCTCTGACTCTCCCTCAGCGCATTCCAATACTTCAACTCCTCTCTCTGCCTTCTCTCACTCTCCTCGTCCCCTTCAACGTTATTCTCCTCTCCTTGTGCCTCCGCATCCTCAGGCCTATTAAACCGCGGCTCCTCATCCATCTCCATCCGTCCCGAGAACGGGTCTTCATACTGGCGAGCCCGTTGGGCAGGGTCAATATTCTCACCCAGCTGTCGCAAACGGGCTTGGATCTGACGACGCAGGCGTTCTGTGAATTGGCGCACTTCGGGAGATTCGTATACGGCGTAGGAGACGGCTGCGATGAGGGAGACGGCGATGATGGCGCCTGTTGCGAGGGGATTAGCTGGCGGTCCTCCTGACTGATTGGCGCGGCGGGGATTGGGGTCTGCCATGTTGTGGTTGATGCAGTACTGCTGTATGTATGAAGAATATGCAGCAATGGGGTAGATGAACCACCAGGGTATGAAAAACTGCTTAACGATGAGGTAGAGGAAAGACGATATATGAGCGATAAATGGATAGCAACGGGTGGATAGCAGTCAGGCTCACCAAAGCTTGCGTATGCAGAGCATATTCGCCCGGCTTCAAGCCACTCGGTCGCCACCACGGTGGTCAGGTGTGCTGATCTGAGCTCTCACACACCGTTACGATCTTTCTTTGTCCCGATTCTGGTTGCCCAATAGAGATGAAATGAGAACGCACCTTTGGCTATATGAACAGGCATATTGCCTTCGTTACCTGCAACAGCAGCTCAAGGTCGAAATGATTAATAAAAAATCGAGAAAGATTGAAAAGATGAAAGAAGATAAGGGCCTCGAGCCTTGGTTAGGTTTGTCGAAAGTACATTACCATGAGACGTGGGCGCTGACGAGGCACGCTTGGGCCAAATGATGGGCAATCGCGGGGGATAAGCTGTGGCGAGGAGGCCGATAAGCACCTTGGTAGGTGTGGCAGTGCTAAGGCGGTGAGACAACAAGGCTTGGCTTGTGCCGAGGCCTGAATACCTGTGTCTGTGGAAGGTTCACAAAAAAGAGCTAGTTAATTCGCGAGATTGAAACTAAGAAATATTCTCTGAACTTTCTCTTTTTCACATAACTTTCGAAAACCAGATGGCTCAGACGTCCTGGGTATATGCAATTAAAGATCTATCAGTTTCATGCCTCATGCTTCGCACATTTTTTCCACCATCTTTTCTGCTGAAAACATTTACTGCTTCTTAGCATCACGCTCCATCTTGCGGAGGGCACGCTTGCGGATATCTTCATGGAACTTCTTGTTGAAATTAACAGTGAGCTTAGAGGACAAGCCAACAGTGTTCTCAATCCACCACTGCATAATACCATGGGACCAAAACGGAGTGCTACTGAAAGCAGTGTTGCGGGATCCACCAGCGACACCTATCTTGGCCAAAGTAGCCTTGACAAAGTTGCGTGGGTTTGGAATGGTAGCAGATGGCTTGCGGATCTTGGACATGGCCGAGGTAACGAGGTAGGAGACGACGAGCTGTACATCAACTCCCTGTGGCTTGAGCTCGGAGGCGAGAGAAGTGGACCACTGCTGGAGGAAGGCCTTGGATCCGGAGTAAGTAGCGAGAAGCGGAGTTGGCAGGAGACCGCCGAACGAGCCCATGGTGAGGATAAGTCCGCGCTTGCGCTCGGCCATTCCAGGTGCGATGATACGGGTAACCTCGAGGGTGCCAATGCAGTTAATGGTGATGATATCGCGCATCTCCTTCTCTGGCGTGAGGGCGAATGGGATAGGGTAGCTGTGGGACTGTCCGACGTTGTTGATCAGGATTCCGACGTCCTTGTCCTTGACGATGGCGGCGAGACGGGCGTAGTCGGAAGGGTCGTCCTTGGAGAAATCCATAGCGAGAATCTCGGCCTTGATCAATGGGGTCTTGGTCTCGATCTCAGTGGCGAGGGTGACGAGCTTGGATTCGGTGCGGGACACGAGGATGAGGTTGAAGCCCTTGTTGGCGAGCTGGAGAGCGTATTCCTTGCCCATTCCGTCAGAGGCGCCGGTGACGACGGCCCAGGTGCCCTTTGGTCCATACTTGCGGAGCTAAAAACAAGTCAGTACAATGCGCTTTATCATCGAGACTCAATTGCAGTGTAAACATACGTTGGTGCCCTTGATGAAGAACAGATCAGCGATCAATGCGATGTAGCTGACAACCTTGCGGCCGAACCACAAAGCACCAAGGCCGGCGAAAATAGCCAGCACGGCATTTGGGATGCGCTCAATGAACTGACACATTGCGACGGTGAGTAAACAAATTAATTATTCGACACTTGGTTCAAGGAGCTTTTGGAGAGGAGGCGGCGCTATTTACATAGGCGCTGGCCGGTGCAGAAGCTCCAATTTTGCGCCAAGCCGTGACGGTTGTTCCCGGGTCCCAGTCTTATGGCCGTGCTACAGTAACGTCAATTGTCAAACGCGACTGAGGCCTGAGCGAAGGTTGACAGACAGACAACTCCATCAATTGAGCTATGCACAGTCAATAGAACAGAAAAGATGCTCGGCCAATACTTCTCCTTCACCCCCCAGATTGCCGGCTTTCTGCCAGACTGGATGCTCTTCGTAAGCTCTCCCAAATTTCACTATCTGATCTGGCCCCTGTCAACCCCTACTTCCTCGAAGCTCCTTGATCTGGCCAATTCACTCACTAACCGCTCCCAGGTATCCGTCGTCTCCCTCTTCAACACCGCCCAATGCTACAGCACCCTCCATTTCTGCCGCCGCATTTACTCCGAGGACCCAACCGCGCAAAATAAATCACCAGAGAAGCCATCTTCCCAAGTTACCGCCCTCTCCGCGCGCACCTTCGGCACCTGGACACTCTTGACTGCCATCGTCCGTCTCTTCGCGGCATACAACCTCAACAACCCAGCTTTCTTCGCTTTGGGCTTCTGCACATACTTGGTTGCGCTCCTCCACTTCTTCTCTGAGTGGTTGGTTTTCGGAACGGCGAAGTGGGGTGCTCCGTTGATGGGTCCAGCGTTCGTTAGCACTGGTACTCTTACGTGGATGATTTTGCAGAAGGGTTTCTATTTGAGCCAGTAGAGAGGCTGAGCAGATAAGGAAGGGTTAGTTGATAGACGGATTGGTGGGCGATCATAGATTCGAGCAAGACTTAGACTCGGTATGTTACAGCAATAATACAACAGCCAACTGCCACTCTATCTTGCTACTCTCCCCTCCGTTCAGCTTGCCTCCAGGATAATCGTGAGCATTGGTTTTTTGGCAAATTTCTGTCTTTCCTCTCCTTAAAAACACCAACGTCACCCACGAATCCACAAAATGGACTGCCCAAATAACTGTCACCGGCAATCTCCTCCACCCGTCATTGGCGCAAACTTGACCCCCTAGCATACATGGTCAGCTTAAGAGCTCGATCCACCACCTCCACCACCTCCACCACCTCCGCGACCAGAAGAACTCTACCACCAGCGCTGGAAGATCCATGATCGCTATGGCTATGACCTCCACCACCGTAATGATGCGAAGAATGCGAATGAGAGGAATGCGAGGCATGCGCGGGATGCAAAGTAGGGGGGGCGTCATGTCCTAAGCGTCCACCACTATGCCCACCACTATGTCCGCCTCCGTGATGACCAGAGGCATGGGAAGTTGCATGGCCAGAACCACCATGGCCGGCACCACTAGCGCTTTCGTTATGCCCACCATGCCCAATGCCACTCATCGTAGCCGGTCCATCAACCCCTCCTCCTCCACCTGGGGTATCATCACCTTCGTCCCCACCACCGCCTCGCTCCCGCCTACCACTTCCTCCAGCGACTCCGGACTTGTCATCGGATTTGATGCGTGACCCGGAGCTGAAGAACTCGCGGGGTTTGGACTTCCCCTCTCCTTCTTGTCCATGGGGCTTTTGGAAGGTTGAGAGGTGTTGACATTCTGTCTCTTACTGCTTCCTGCGGCAAGCCTGTGTCAGCTCGTGGTTTCATGATGGAGCACTGCGTGCGTGCCGACGGTTGTACATCGTGACTTTAGGCAGCCAATCAATAATCATCAACCAAACCTGGGGAAGCAACGCTGGAAGAGCAAATAAGCAGCAATGGTGGCGAGCCAAATGAGAATGATGTAGGATATCCATTCCTTTCATACGCGCATTTGAGTACCTGAGGGCTGTGCTCTCATATCCCGTTCCAGACTTGAAGACGTTCCTAATTTGCTCCACCACTGCCTCCTCCGCCAGATGTCACAGCATTATTACCCGCGCCTGCACTATTGTTTCTCTTCTTCATTCGCTTTTTCTGAGGCTTCACGTATGTTCCGTTACGAATCACCTCTTCGTTCGCAGCTCGTTCTGCTCGTCGCGAACCTCTCATCTTTCGCCCTCGCTCCGAGAGGAGGGAGTCTCAGCGGGATTGGCCCTGAGGTCCTTGCGCATGTTAGTGTTTGAAGTTATGTGTGGTAGAGACTAGATAGGAAGATGATGATTGGGTTTGGGCTGTACTTGAGTTATTAGAATCCATGGGTAGACTCAGACGGGGGGTTGTTTGATTGGCTTGTTTAGGTTGACTTGTTGCTCGAGTAACTGGTGGCTTTAGAAGCTCTATGGGCGATTTAATCGGCTTCTGCGCCGCCGCAGAGCATTCAGAGTGTGTAGCAATATTGTATCGCATAATTGGAAATACCAGCCTAGTGACTAGCGCTGACATTATATAATCACCATCTGGGCACATGTCACAAATTCCTCGGCCTCATGCATGGATACGAAGCATCCCGCTTCTCGACATATACGACGATGGTCGATCTCAGATCTCGCGACTGTCCCGACTCGAAAACGACGAGAACCTTCATATATATATGGGATCACACACTCTGAATGAATCATGGCCAGTCTCAAGTTTCTTCTCAAACTGGTTAATAGACAAATAGCTCCTTCCAACTCAACCACCACCACCTCCTGCCCCACCATCACCACCACCATAATCACCATCGCCATTACAGCAATTCAACCCATCTAACAACGTCCCCAAGCTCTTCACCTTCCACTTGCTCTTCATCTTTCCATTTTCTGCCATCTCTATCATTTCCTGAGGCCTGTTGGCTACTGGTGGAGCTTTCCTCTCCTTGTTATTGGCATGCTTTACGGCCAAGTGCTGAAAAGCTGGTGACTTGGGTCCCGACGATGGTGTATATTTGGAGGGGTTGGAAAGGGAGTGAGATGTCTTTCGTTTCTTCTTGAGGCGGCAGCCCATCGCGATGGCAAGCGCAAGGAAGAATGGTGGGGTGCAATGTTACGGTGCTCCCGCGCGACTTACTGATTTGAGTGATTCTTCTTCGTTTCTGGTGCCATGAGGCTTTTCTGGGAAGACGTCAGAAGCTACTACGAGGACACGTTGGAAGGAGGATATTACTGACTTTCAAGCTTTTACCTGGCTTTAACCAGTGCGGCAATGTAAGACTTATTACTTTCCCCAGCCCCTCTACATTCCCGATTATTCCGCAAGGCACTCCGACAGTTGAGGAAAAGGAAAGCGGGCTGGCGATATTGTCAAGTTATATTGAGGTGTGAGGTTGTGAGAAAGCACGATCGTGGCGATTAGTTGGATCCGAAGCTGAAGAGGCTGTGCAAGCGTGTGACGGTGTGGCACTGGAACGTCAATCCAACTTTCGAGGGAGAAAGGCACGACGTACAATTTTAGCTACAACTAAACAACAGCCGACTTCTTCGTTGCGGCATAGTTATATGCTCTGTTGCTAGGGAGTCCTGGAGACTCTTGTCAGCAGCTGTAGCCAACGACCCATAGACAGGTGAGGCCTGTTGCGCATAGATCTGGCGCAGCGCCGGCGCACCTACTTCGTGGATACGATGCTGTATAGCTTCGGCCGCGCCCATAGTAGGTGGGGGACTTGCGGCGCGCACGGTGGAGGGAGTGGATACATAATCCGCCGTCCCGGTCTCCTCTTCTTTTATCTCAACCTTCTGATCAGCCATCTTGTTTCAGACGAATATCCTGTGATCTGAATATATTGTGAAGTATTGTCAGTGGATTATCTAAGATGATCGACATTGAAAGCACGTTTCTTCCGATAGAAGAACGCAAATTCCAGTTGGGAAGTGGCGTTTTTGGGCCAGCTCTTGAATGCAAAGTTGCGTGAAGTTCTCAGAAGTGGGCGGATGGCCGATGAATATTGAGGCGCGCCATGTCGGCGCTGGCGCGAGGCTAAGCGAGCCAGTTTGGGCTAGCCGATTGGGGGGTGGATGCACTCCAGGCTATGTCAAAATAAAGTCAAGACATATCTTTTTCGAAGGCAGAAAGACAAAGTCGCCTAGTTCATCGTGATTATGTATGGACTCCCCTCTAACCCTTTCATCTTATCACACGCGCTACACAATAAACATGTTTTTCAAGATATAGGCCCAGGCCCAGTGGTCTGTAAACGCTACCACAATCTCTGGCTTTTTTGTCACTGTACCATGTCAACGCCATTAGCGCGATGGACGAGATTGACCACCCGTAGTTCAACAGGTAAAAGGCATACATTGCACTTTACTTCAAAACAGTGCCGACAAACTGAATTAGGGATCGTATAGGCTCTGGAAACTCTGCGCTACGGGGTAGGAGACATTCCCAATTCCGTGCCTTGGAAAGACTTAGGGCTACTGAAATTGGGAGAGATCGCAGGGTACGGACCAAGGCGAGAAGGGTTTGACATGCTTTGGTGAGGACAAGCTTTTTGTAATAAGGCTGGGATGAGGCTGCTAGTATTGTATTTCGTCGACCGATACATCTAAGAGTGCTTCAATGATGAGATGATCAGGGTGCCGAATGCAGGAAAGCTCAATTCCACCAAAGGCTCACACTGAAACTCGTGTCCAAGCTTCTGACATAATGCCACCATCCCACCGGGATATACAACATCTCGTCCTCCTCCAGTATACACTCCAGATACCCCTTGTCAGCGCCTTGGCCCTCCTTTCCTTCGATATCGCCAAAACCTGGGAAGCGAGCTCTATACTCCTCCTTCCGCCTCTTAAGCTTCATCTGCTTCCACAGAACGCCGCGCGGATCCGGATCATCAGGAGCCCTATACCCCATCTTATCCGTTGACGATTCGTCAGGGGCGTCGACCTCCCACCCTTCGAAAAGACCGACGTCGACCCGGGAGGTGTTGCTCATATCGACTCCGTCATCCTCTTCTTCCTCATCGTTGGAGTTTTTGGTGGCCTCCTTACCACACTGATACATCTTCGCTCCAGGAGGATAGAGACGGACATACTTACAACCTACGACTTGTGCGAGGAGGTTGTGCCGCGGGTCGACATGTAGCGGGCTGACTGTCCCTTTTGGGCCCAACCAGGCGTTTAGAATTGGTTCTTCTAGCTCTGGCGTCTTTCCCTCGGCCGCGGGGCCCTTGGAGTGCTTCCCGAAGAACGGCGAGGCAGCGGACGGCGGCGGCGGAGGGATGAAACAGTAGTCCGGCACCGACAAGTCCTTCCTCAGCTCCGGAAACTGCTCAAACAGCGGCGTCTGAGCTAAGTAGAGCAATTCACTAGCATCAGTCACCTTTGGTGCCTTGTATGGATTTGAGCCGAAGCCGGTATGGTACTCAACACCGCCGTCACTTCCGTAGTCGTAGACCGGAGCCCCCCCCTTCTTGGGCCTTTCTCTCTCCTTGTCGTGCGCGATCTCGTTCTCGACCTCTTTCCTGATCTCTTCCTTCTCCATGGCTGCATATTCATGGGCACTACCGTACTTTGGTCCACCCATGCCTTCGAGAAATTCGCCGAAGCGCATAATTTTTTGTCCCCATTCACCATCTGTGTAGTCCTTGCCGACTTCAATTGGCACTCTTCTCCTCCCTCCCAAAGTCCTCTTTAGCAGGTATCTCGGACTTCTCCATGGCCTTGCCGTCCTTGCTGGCCAGCCTTCGATGGTGCCAGTAATGATCACCGGCAACGCACCTAAATCGGCACTTATAAGATCACCCTTTGGTCGTTTGACAAGCGATTCAACCTTGGGCTGCCACATATGTCTCTGGAAATCCTCCATGCTCGGATACTTCACCCTCGATATTCCTCTCTCGATTCGCGGGATATATGGTTCCTCACCACGAGAGATAGGAGGAAACTTGTCCGTGAACAAACACTCTGCTCTTGCTATACGAGCACGATATTGTTTGCCATTCTCTTCATAGTAGTCATCGCTTATACGGATTCTTCTATCGACTCTTTCTTTGGCCTCGGTAGCAGCTATCTCCGCAGGCTTGGGAGAAGACCATGGATATGGCGAGTTCTTGAAAAGGGATTCGAGTATAGAGAACGTCCTGTGAATCCATTCTTTCCTTCCCGGTCCAGGTGCACCACTCATGATAAGGACGAGGTCGAGCGTCTCGACGAGCTTGTCGAGGACGACTTCGAACTCTACCAACTCTTTCCTTCCTTGAGAGTCGATGGCATTGTGGGCTGTCGCCACATTATTTCGAGCATCGTGGCCAACCCTGACTTTTACCCTCTTAGGCGGCCTGCCCTCCGGTTCATCTTGCCCTTGATCAGGATTGCCGGCTAAGCGGTTGGAACCTCCCGAAGACGGCCACCACCTCCTCGCCATCGTCTCCAGCAAACTGATAGCTTTAAGACACCCAGAGTCCGTATACAACCTTCTCCATTCTTCTGGCACATCTTTGAAAGGATACGCATAGAATTTCCCACGAGCGATTTCAAGCAGGTCATCCAATCGCTTCTCGACTAACTTAGTGTCATAGTCGTTTCCACTAGCGTTGGCAGAAGTAACTATGACTACTTGGCGACGGAGAAGGTCTAATAGGGATCGGTCTAGGAGGAGGATGCTGTCTACTGGGGTCGACGCGGAATAAAGAGTCGATTGGTGGGAATGTGCATTTGGTGCTAGAGAGATGGTGAGAAGATGGAAGAGGGTGTTGATGTGTGCTGGGATTTGGTCCATGTTGTTTGGTGGCTACTGTGCTTTCTGACAGCTGATAAGTAGAAAATGACAGATTACTGCTGTAAGAGTGTCAGGATACCCAACTTTGAAAGTGGACTACAACTGTTCTGCTAACCAGTTGGCAGGAACATAGCTGTGGCAAAGAATAATCAGCTGCCCAATAACTGCATTGTCTGAAACTTTTTAACTTACCAGGTTCGCTAGCAGGCCATGCTATTAAACCCCTGAAACCTATGCTTGTCGTTGCCAAAGGAGAAATCATTCGTGGCTACTCAGGCAGTTTAGAGTAGGCATCGGAGTTCGGCCTCGAAAACTAGGCCAGCACGCCAAAGCGTGTTTGTCCGTCGACCAAATACAGTCCTCATATCTCCCCTATGCCACGAGCACGAGGCCGACGACTGTGGCATCCGAATTGTGGCTGGTGGCCATGAAACAATACTTAGGCGAGACTTCTCAAATATGTCATAGCTAGTTCTCGGCTTCGTTTGAATTCAGCAGGAGGTTTGCATAGGTTCATGCTCACCAGCGGACCGCTGTTTCATCGTTTCGGGACTTCCGGGGTATGTTGCTGCCAGATCATGTTCGAAGAGCATGACCGTGAGTATCAGTCCGCGGCAATAGCAGGTTAGCACAGGTCAAACTTGTGAGAAATGCGACGCTGCCGCCCTGCTTTCCACGCCCGCCATGATCACGCTTGCACCTGACCTTCTTATGCATCTCATCAGTGTCATCACAGTCGCACAAATATTCCCTACATCATTTGAATCTCGATAGCCATGCGATTTCTCACTACCGTTGGTCAGGCAAGGACCAGAAAAAGGCGCATATGGTACACGAGACGTCATTAACCGATCTTAGATCCGCGATTTCGTCCTCCGTCCCCTCACTTAAGCAGCGTTTCCGTACTTTACCCTACATGACCTGCGATAGCTCACGCGTTCGCCCGCGCCCTAACGCGGTTCGTCCAGCTGGAAGGACAGGCAAGGGCAGGGCATCTATGTTTTATCATGAGCACACCCTCACCGAGCCTCGAAACCTCATGCCGCATATGAAGATGTCATGTGCTCCGAAAAAGCGGCATTCTGCTTTGAGGCTTCCGGCTTATACGAAGTGTTCAGAGATCACCGCCGCAGCGACGACGCGAAGGTATCGGAGTGGGTAAGTGGGGTGGAATTGTATGCGGAAGACAACCAACTTTCCGCGGCCGGAGCGGGGTGTTGAGATCGAGGGCACCAGTCGATTTAGGCGACATCAACTATGTTTTTTTAGGAAAATTAGGCGAAGTTCCCAGGGACCCCGGTTATCCACTTTCCGAGCTACCCATACCAAGTACAGTACTCCCTATCAGACGCGCTAAATGTAGTTTCAATCTATACGAGGTACTTGCCTTCAGTGCAAAAGTACGACGGCGCAGAAGTCACTGGTACAGATCGGAACGACACTTAACCCGCCCGATAGAGAGTAGGCCCTGTGGCAGATGGTATGGATGACCAATCAATGGTGTGGCATGAAAGCCTTGTCAAACACGATCTTGCAGCATGCGTACGAACGACGATGCACAAACATGATATACTTTTCGCCGACGTCCAAGGTTCGGCTTTAACGATGCACTATAATCATGAGAGAGATCACCATTCAGGGGAGACGGTGAAGGACGCCGCTAAGCAAGTCGTGGGCTAGCCCATCTTTACCGCCATTAAGAGTGACGGTACCTGATGTGGAGCTGTCGGGTCCCTCACGTCGGATCACCAAAGTTACCATTCTTAGCCGGTCGCCTTTCGCCCTTGCGTGCCACGCATGACCCTCAGAAGGAGTCTCCGGCTGGCTTTACAATTCTCGTGTTAGTCATATCCACAGTGTCTGTCAGCGGAGATTTCTGAAAGAGATTGAGATCTGGAGATGAAAGGCTCGGTTGGATAACCTTTTTTGGCGGTGTGTCGCTGCGCTCGCTTTGCTGCTGCGTGCGGCCGTTGTGCTCTCAACACGAGAGCACACGCAATGATGTGCATGGTGCATTTCTCGCGCAGGATCCAGCCATAGGGCAGAATGTGCAGTCTTTCCGCTATGTATTCCGCATCAGCGGGAACTCTAACCCCTCATACTGATCTCTGCATCCTGCAAGCAGCCGACGAGCTCCCTGGCCAAACGCTGAGCCAGCAAGCAGGGCTATTGATGGCAGTGCTCGCAAACACATAGATGGGCTACTTGAGCATTGATTCATGTATCCGCTGTGCTTTACGCGATCGTCAACGAAAAGCGCTTCGTTGCTTTGGATTCGGCTTGTAGCCTCTCGTCGCTGCCCGACGCTGCCTTAGCACCGGCTTTGCTCACCGAAGTCTGGTTGACCGCCACCAGCTCTTCGCAGGGCTATCCCTAACGATTATCCCTTGCCTCGAGTCATCGAGTTTACCGACCCTTTGGGTTTTCGAGATGAGCCACAGCAGGAGCCCGATCCACACTTCTAACTCCTTCTGTGCGCATGGTGGATTGTTCTACGAGAAGTCCAAACCAACCGGCTCTGTCCCTGGCGTTGCCGGCGCTGATTGCGAAACGAACACTCAATCGCGTTTTCATGCGCAAAGGCTTCATCCTCTTTTCTCACACAACATTCTGACTGCATGACTACGTCACCTGGAGTCTGTTCGCAATTTGGCTAATTTGCCCTCGAGTTTGCTGACTGTTACCGAGCCTTCGGGATTATTTCCTGATGTCGTTTTTCTTTCGATTGTCGTGATCGTTTGTTCAGTCTCGGGATCCCTGTTCTAGCATGCACATAGAAAGTAACACGATTAGCCCTCACCGTACTTATCCTTCCCATTCCGACCACGTTGACGTCGAGATCGCGTGTTTGTCCGTACGCTGGGCATCCAATTCTCGGAGGGAAACACGTTTGACTCCTTTCCGGCTTCCTCTGAAAAGCATAGGTGGAGTCTTTGGCCCAGGTCTCATACGCCAAGTCATCTAAGGAGGGGTTTCATGGAGCAGTCCCTGCAAGTGTAGCAAGGGTGGTACGTTGATACTCCGTACACGCTCGGTACCAACAAACTGCATCCCCTGAACCCTGTATCACAAGCCTCATCAAAGGTACCACATTCCGCAGTCCACGACCTCTCGCTGTGATGCCTCGCGTAGCGTAAGGTGACAACGTCAAGCGGGATTCAGGAACAGGCCGAGAAGTGGATGTGCAGCCTTGGAATATATTTGCGCCTAAGGTTCGCATCATGCGAGTGCACAAGCACCACACGGCGGCTGCGGCATCTTTATACCAAGATGCACAAGCTTGATTGCTGAACCCATGCTTACCGCTGTTCATCGTCACCCTCGATCTCTGGGAGGGCCCGCTACTATTCGTTTGTGATGTGGCACATAGAATGTGTGTAAGCGGCGTGTGCGAACCGATATGAGGTCCCTGCTCCTCGTCCTTTTTATATACATCGTGTGATCCTCGTTTTTGAAAGTTTAGTTTCCTTGCTATCAAATCTTACACCCAATCCTCCTTGCTTCACTCGAGATCGATCTTGTCCTCTCAGTCCGTCATCCACAACAGTTCCTAGACGATTCAAGAAACACAAAAAGTCTTCTTGGAACGTTTCCGCTCGCCCCACATCTTGGTATAACCACAACAATTCGCATGCGCTTCCCTATCGAGTCACTAAATCGGTCGCGTTTCTTCTACTCTCCTCATCCCCTTCTTCCCTGACATCGCCGCCGACAAAATCTTCACCAAACCAGCATCTTGCAATTTAATCAGACACAAACTATTCTCACGATGCCTTTCCCACGGCGGAATAACACTCGCAAGAGCACCATCCCTTTCCCAAAAAAGCAGCTCTTCATCCTCGGTTTGTGCTTACCTACAACTGTCACTTTATGATCACGTTTTTAACATGATATTCAGGTCTTTGCCGCATTTGCGAGCCTATCGCCTTCATGTCCATCTTTCCCTACGTCTACTTCATGATCGAGGACTTCGCCATAACGACCGACAAGAACATGATTTCGGTGTACGCCGGCATGGTACTCTCCGCCTTCACTCTCGCAGAGTTTAGCTGCTCCATGTTATGGGGCAAGGTTAGTGATCGTCTAGGCCGGAAACCAATCATTCTTACCGGGTTAGCCGGCACCGGTGTGAGCATGTTGATCTTTGGATTTGCGCCAAATTTGGCAACAGCAGTCTTCGCTAGAGCACTGGGTGGCATGCTAAACGGAAACATCGGTGTATTGCAAACCACAGTCGCGGAACTGGTCACCTGTAAAGAACATCAACCTAGGGCATATACAATCATGCCTTTGGTTTGGGGTCTTGGGTAAGCTCTGTCGTGTCATCTCTGAACTTTGAGAAGCTAACGTCTTCCAGATCCATCGTTGGACCGGCTCTTGGCGGCGCATTGGCACGTCCTGTAATCAACTATCCGTCCGTCTTTTCGCCGGGCGGCCTCTTGGAGAAGTTCCCATACTTACTCGCCAACCTCGTCTGTTGCGCTGTGGTAGTTTTCTCAGTTGCCTTTGGCTGGCTCTTCTTGGAGGAGACCCATCCGGAGAAGAAGCACAACCGTGATCGTGGTGTTGAGCTTGGCAGCAAGCTGGCTGCATTATTCGGCGGCCAGAAAGGGGAGGTTAGGATTACCTACGAGAAAGTTGATCACCACGAGTTCTCCGACTGCGAGACCGACACGAGCACGCTCATCGATGAAAGCGGCGAGGCACTGCCAGGATACAGAAGTATGGAGTCGAGCCCAACGATCTCTCCGCCTTCACCACCCGACATCCCAGACCTGATCTCACTCGACGAGTCAGCCGCTATACACAACAACTCCGAAAAGCCAGTACCACAGCGCGCCTTCACCCGCCAAGTATGCCTCAACATTCTCGCCTACGGCATCCTAGCCTACCACACTATCACATTCGATCAGCTGTTTCCAGTAGTTCTCGCAGAAGACAGCAACCCTGTCTCCATGTCTACGGCCGACATCCTCCATTTTACAGGCGGCTTCAACTTACCAACATCTACCATCGGTCTCATCCTCACCATTCAAGGACTCTACAGCATGCTCTCGACCTGCTTCCTGTTCCCGTTCTTCGCTAAACGCCTGGGGACACTCAACCTCTTCCGCCTCCTTGCATTCTCGTATCCATGCCTGTACGCCGCAGCACCGTATATCGTTCTTCTGCCGGAGTCCCTGAGGATAGTCGCCCTAGCGCCACTGCTGGTGTGGAAGTGCAGCTGGTCGACGATGTCTTACCCAGCTGCAGCGATACTCTTGGCGAACAGTGTGTCAGACAAAAGGGTACTTGGAGTGGTGAATGGAGCCGCTGCCAGCTCTGCATCATTGATGAGAGCTGTTGGCCCAATGGTTGCCGGTGCATTGCACAAGCAAGGATTAGATATGGGAATTAGTGGTGTGCCTTGGTGGTTTGCCGGTGCCGTCGCCATGTGCGGGGCCGTCACGAGCGGTTTCTTGAGCGACGAGAGCAACAGAGGAGATTTGCAGGACAACGATAAGCTGGAGGACGAAGAAGCAGCAGATTAAGCTTGGCGCTACGGAAGAGTAGACACGCAAGAGGCACGCCAGGGAAAGAAAAAAGCAACATGAGAGAACCGCTGCCAGAAGCATATTCGACATTTATTGCATTTTAATGAGCGAGCATTTAGCATTCACATTTTTGCATCAAGGGATGGGAGGATACCACAGGGCGGCCTCCGGCGAGGGGACCCTTCAGGGCCGGCAGAGAAGGCAAATGGAGCATTGGATATGGGGAACTTGTAACAGTACGATAGGGTACTAGACGGTCGTTGTCACGAGGGGGAATGGAGTTATTGAGACGACGATCTCAAGGACCATCGCTTAGACATCTCATGAAGATTAGGTAGCTACATACAGTCCGACCTCGCCAAGACCATTCAGTCCGTGCAGGCAAACCCAATCGTATAAGTGAGGATATCGTCAAAGTGAAATGACTAATAGGCAATTTGACTGGCGCTAGTTGGTTAGCGTCTTGGGCTTCAAACATTTGGCCTAATTTGGCAGTAAAGAGTGAGTTTTCGGGCACGCAACCGCTGCTATATTAGCAATTATCCGATATTTTAAGCTTTGATTAAAATATCGGGTGTATCGTGATTTAAGCGTGAAACGGATATCATAAAGTCGAGATTCGCGTATCGTCTTGGCGCGGCCCGGCTGTAGAAGGATGGGCGCGATTGAATCAGGCGGTATTCAATGGACTTGTCCACACTCTAGACTCTTCCGGTCACTGAGAGAATTTTCCTTCGATCTCGAAAAATTCCAAGCCGTTAATGCAGTCGTCCTTGTTAACGTGTTTGACAAACACCGAACCTGTAAAACGTTCCGGATCAATCCACTTTGTCAGCCCAGCCGCTAGGGAACTCCACCACCTCCCCGTTCATCAACCATCATCCGATCTTCAATATGTCGTGCACTTGCTTCCGACACAGCGGCACAGTGGCACACCGAATCTGCAGGAGGGCCGGAAGATTTGGAATCCTTCGCAGAGACAGCAGATCGCTGATCTCAATCTCTCTGCCAAGCCTCGGCCGTCAAGCCGTCCACCATTCATCTCCACCCAAATCTAGGCCCAAACCCCACCTGAAGCAGAGCCAGCTAACAGGGATAAATGTGAGGCTTTCCGCTGATCGGTCGCATTGAAGAAAGGAGATATTGGCAACCTGTTGGCAAACGCCACCATCTCCGCGTCGCGTGGAAGGCGGCTGTGGTTCCGGACTGCTGGGACGCTTTTGTGCAAACTACTGAGCCGGGGAGATTGTGCGTGCTTCCTATTGGTTGAGACCGAGCTTTGACAAACGAGCCAAAGTTGTGGTGGAACCGTCAACGCGGAAAAGAACCGCTGGGATCGAAGGGAAGCCGATACGAAATATATGAAAGTCAATTCAGATAGTATATCTTTGCTTCATCTTCTTTGATTTTAACAACTGCAGAGACGCGCCCAAACTTGATAGGGGGGCCCCTTTAAGTTTGAACCGGTTGCGCGCCAAGACAAACATCGCTGGCTGTTCACCGACGGCCAATAGGGCGGCTCGCTAGCTTTGTGTAACCTGACTATTTTCCGGGGTCGCTTGATTCTGCGCTAACAACCTTCAGAATCGACGACTCCTGTCAATTCATCATATATATTCTTGAAGGTGGAGATATCTCCACTCCCTTTCTTCAATCCTCATCTCCAGTCCAAAGTTCGAGCCGTCGGGATATGGCTTGTCGCAGGCTCGCTTAATCACACTACGATTAGTGCAGCTTTAGCTTTGACACAGTGGAGGCATGCAAGTTAGTTTGTTAGGCTTTTTAGCTAATGCGCTAGACACAGTGGAGGCAAGCAAGTTAGTTTGTTAGACTTTTTAGCTAACGCACTAGCGACAACAGCACTGTGTTGTGGATTAAACAATTTTTGGGCGTCTGAAGTTGAGAAGTGTAATTTCCTTAACTTGCAAGACTCACACGAAGCACTTTACAGCTTCAATCCAAAAAGCTCATAGGTCTCCAGCTCGCTCTGCTTCTTCTTACTCTCTGGAGTTGCAGCAATTTCATCCGCCGTCTGAAATAGTGGTGCTGGAAGAAGCAATTCGAGGCTCCTTCAGTATCAGGATGGTTTCGCCTCGTCGTCTTGGGCTCACTGCTCGCAGGTTATTATAGAGTGGAGGGCAATGGATTGATACTAGCTGTCTACTCGATGTCGCAAGAAAATGTTGGGCTTGTCCTTAGTGACCGAGGTATGGCGTCTAGCGTTTGGCAGATGTCAGCAGTCGCCCCAACCGGTCAATAAAAGAGGAAACTTGAACAAAAGTGAGGCTGGGAGTGGTGACACCCGGAAGTACTTTCTAGCATGAAATGATAGTCAAGCGAGAGCGAGGCAAGTACTCAGAAGTGAGAAGTGGGAGTGACTTCCATATAGAAGGAGCGAGCTCAGACGACAAGTATCTTGTGCCTGCTCGCAACACTTCTTTTGACCGACTGACCAAAAACAGTGGCCAGTCCACTACGAGTACGGAGTATCGAGGTACCTGGGTACCAGCCCCACATTGATTGGCTCAAGCTCTTATCATCACCAACTCCACCTTTATAGCCTTGGTGGATGGGCTGAAGCCGAGGGTCACTATCAGTCTTCACTTTCAACACTATTTGTGCGACGACGGGAATTTCTTTGCGATATCGATAGATCTGCACTACGAGCCTGTCAACGATGCCGTAATACCCAGCGTAGGACGAACAGCAGGCATACAACGTGGTTTAGATTAAACTGTACGACCCTGGACCCTCAAGAACCAGATTGGGAACTGAGGAGGAGGATGCGCCCAACACCATACTCAACCAGTTCTATGCGCCCTACCACAAAACCACTTAGCCGTTCTCGACTGCGACACCACATAAGCGAATCATGAACCCACCACCCATATCGCCTATCGAGCGAGAGCCGCCGAGTCGCGATGACAGCAGCAGCTATCCGAACAAGCGAGTGCGCATGTCGCCGTCCGCCGCAGGCGCATCGAGCTGCACGTCGACAAACATAGGCGCAGAGCCGTCGCCGACGACTTCGACAAGCACATGCAACGGACCTCCGTCCATCGGCGAGCTCTCCTCGCCCATTGATGGAACACCGCCCGCTCGACCTTTCCACCAACCGGTTCATCCAGGCGTCTCCCAGTTTGGCTTACACGCGTCCATCTCCGATGCCAACACAACCGGAGTTAATACAGACGGCGCCTCTATAATTGAGAATAAGCTTGCACCGAAGACTGGCTCAAGCAGTTTCCGCAATGTCTCGGCTTGTAATAGGTGTAGGATGAGGAAGAACAGATGTGACCAGCGCCTACCAAGCTGTGCGGCTTGTGGGAAGGCCAATGCTAGATGTGTGGGATATGACCCAATCACTAAAAGAGAGATCCCTAGGAGGTATGCTTATTCCCCCTGTTGTGAGGCAGGATGCGACCGAAGCGACGTGCATGTCGGAGACTGCTTAGGATGAGAAAAAGTGGCCAAGATGAGAGAGCTAACGATGCGCAGTTATGTATACTACCTGGAAGCCCGGGTCGACCACTTGGAAAACCTACTCAAGCAGCACTCCGTACCATATCCACCATCAGAAGTTTTGGACCACAGCGCGAAGCCAGTGCCTGATCCAGTTAAAGCTGCACAAGGCGAAGACTGGCGCCAACAGCAAAAAGAGGATCAACCACTTCCTGTACATACACACACACAAGAACGCTCTCACGGTCAACGACAGACTGCACAAGAGAAAGCGGCCCAGCAACGGCAAGATGAAGCGAACAAGCTGGACAAACTGGTCAGTAACGTAGGGATGATATCCGTCCCAGGCACGTCAGACCCGAGATATCTCGGCAGCACATCTGGAATATCGTTTGCCAGAGTCGTGTTTGCTGCCGTGAAGAGTTCTGTCAACGGCGCAAATAGTGACAAGGGAAGCACCACATCAATGTCGAAAGCAGTAACATCGGCACCCAAACAGATTGGACCAGCTGCAAGTGGTACATCCATGCGTGACAGCTTTTTTGGCCTCCAGACGAAGCCAACGATTCAGCCTGCTCCGTTTCCGAATAAGGAGGTAGCCATGAGGCTAGTCAACTTCTATTTTGAGCACGCCAATCCGCAAGTTCCGATCCTGCACCGAGGAGAGTTTATGAAGATGTTCAACGCTGTTTATGCAGATGAGAAGCCCACAAGGACAGCACGGCAAAGTTATATGCTTAATATTGTTTTCGCTATAGGTGCAGGTATCTATCTTGGTGAAACTGGGACGGAACCTGAGAACGCTTCAGGAAATCAGAGTGGCGACTCCAGCCCTGAAGCCAAGAGAAAACCTCAAACACCTACGAAGAAGGGAGTTGGCGAGCAAGCACAGCCGGAGGAATACCACGCTTCGGCCATCGTGCACCTTGAAGCTTGTCTTCAGAGCACGATACCAGTTGATAGGCCAGATGGCTTTGGAGGTGGTCTTGAAGAACTGCAGGCTGTCCTTTTGCTGGCTGCTTTTGCCCTGCTGAGACCGGTAGCACCTGGTCTGTGGTATATAGTTGGCGTGGCAGTCAGATTGGCTGTTGATCTTGGGTTGCATTATGAGGATGGAAAGGACATCGACGTGGGCCTCAGCAATATGGAGGATGGCAAGAAAGCTAGCGTCAAGGAGGAAGACAGGAGTTCCATCAAGCAAGAACAGGACACCAAAGTGAAGGGCCGGCGAGAGTGGACGAGGGAATGGAGACGCCGTCTGTGGTGGTGCACTTACAGCTACGACCGCCACGTCTCTACTTGCGTAGGCCGTCCATTCGGCATAACAGATCAAGTAATTACCACCGAGTTCCCATCCATACTCGAGGACACATATATTACACCAAGTGGCTTTGATACCTTGGGATTGGATAAGCCATCAGGTAAACACGTGGCATACCACTACTTCCGTTTCCGCCTGCTGCAGTCTGAGATCTTGCAAGTGCTGCAACATCAGCAAGCTCAGGCAGTGTTAAGAGGTAAACATCAAGGTAAAAATCAGTATATGCACACTGAGCTCCCATCACCATTCCTAGTCAAGCACAACGGCTTTAGAGAATGGCGTAAAGACATCGATCGCAGGCTCTGGCAATGGAAAGAGTCAGCACCTACGCCCGAGCAATCCGCTGTCAAATTTTGTCACCAATTCCTCGAACTCAATTATTGGCAAGCCATCATCATGCTTTACCGCCAATCCTTGTCAGTACCTAAGCAATTCGAGAACGAGTACCGCGGCGTTGGCGTGGAGTCTCCTGCTATCACGACAGTCGAGTTAAGGGAAGATGAAGAGAGGGTCTTTCTGAAGGTTGCGGAGGCTGGGCAGAGAACCTTGCGACTGTACAGAACCCTGCATAGGATCCACCTCGTGAATTATACCTTCTTGTCCACGCATCATCTGTTTATGGCCGGTATTTCGTTTCTCTATGCTATCTGGCACTCACCAATGGTCAGAAGCAGACTTGTAAGTTCATTTAACCTCAGCCATGCATAACTGATTGTGATCAATCACTAACCAGGAACAGACCATGGATGAGGTGGATTTTACCATACTGGCAGCAACGTCAGTTCTCGGCGACATGATCGAGAACTGCCCTCCCGCCGAAGCCTGTCGCGACGCGTTCGAGCGCATGTCGAAGGCCACGGTGGCTATGGCAATGAGCAGGACTGGCTTCGGAAGTCCAGGGGGCCCAGGTCTACGAAGCCGCCGGAGCCAGAATGGTCAGCAGGAAAGCGACACGCAACAGTCATCACTTCCGGTACCGAGAACGAGAAATGTCCACAATCACACGACTACTCAGTCAGTAGCAAGGCAGCAGCACCAACACCGGCAGCACCACCGTCAACAGAGTCAAACTCATGGACAAAAACAGCTTCAGCAGCAGCCTTCGCAACATCCGTCGAGGCCACGCCCACAGTTTGATATGGGACTTAATGATCTCTATGCGCCCTCGTCAGTTCTGCCATCTCGAACCCGCTCCTACTATGAGACTAGTGCCTCACAAATGCCTTCCCAGATTCAGACCAACAACCCCCCTCAAGTCAACTACAATAAGCGTAACTCAATAGGCGAGCCAACAAAACCAGAACAACAGTCGCCCGTCGGATTCAGTATACCTCGGAGTTTAAATCCAAGTCCAGCGCCCGGTCAACAGGCTCAATCGCAACAACACTATGGCCTCTCACCGCCCATCAAAAACTTCAATTCCGCCCTTCCTTCAAGCCATGGTGATTCGATGATCGATCCTGCTTTGAGCCAGCACCAGCAACCGCAGCCCTACATGAGAACCAACAGCGCAGAACTCACACCCACCAACCTAGCCGCTGCAAACTTGGGTTCATATCTCCCCGCCAATTACGTGCCAACCCAAAACGTGGAGGTGGATTTTAGCAATCTGCCTAATGTGGGAGACTTTTCGAATTTGGATTTTCTTAATGATCCGAATGGTTATGCGAATGGGCAGGCAGATGTTAATATGGCGGATGGTGGTATGGATGGGATGGGAGGGATGAATCTTGGTTTTGGGTGGGGTGCCGAGGGTGCGAATCATGGTTTCTCTGAGAGAGGGAATCAGTTCGACTTCTTTGATGGGTTTTATTTTGGGACGGGTGTCTGATTACGGACGACGGCGGCTGGCGATGCGATATTGCCCACTATTTCAGGGTCGACAAATATCTGTGTGGTGTCGAGGGCTTCACACGTCAGATAGCAGTTCTTATAGCTCAGGGCGATGAGGGCCATAGACCCTGATCATTAGAGTCCGATGCGGTATTCGTGAGACCGGGAACAAAGCCTTGCAAGCAACATATGCAACACCGAGGTTAATCCATTCACCATTAAACTCAGTTGTTGGCGGCTCAGCGACTGATAGTGGCCATGGCAGTGCTGGACAGTTGCCAGAAGTAGGATTATCTCTGGCCAAGTCAAGCTGTGCAGCCATATCAACACAAATTTCGGTAATAAACTCAGCTCACACGACAGAGGTAGGAGGGGACGAAATGGCCGTAGGTGCTGGAGCAATTGTTGGAGATGAAGCGGTCACAGCTGGATGTAAATTCGTTAACTGCCTGCGAGTTTGAATCATTGCGCAACACCACCAACTGCTCTCTCGGGCGCCATGGATCGGAGCTGTCAGCGGAGTTCACACCCATGCCATCAACGGCGCCAACACCAAGTCAAGCTATGCAGTCAGATCACTATGGTTTCGGTACCAGGCTCATCCTGCACGGCAGAATCAGAAAAGACAAAGTGGCACCAGATACTGGAGCAGCTGTTGAAGATGAAGTCTTCAAGATGGCTCACCGATGTGACAGAGAAAGAATCGAAGGACGACAGCCATAACGCGCTTGGACGCGCCAAATTACCGACATCCTGGATCATTCAGGGAGGGATGGCGCGACATGGTCCCATTTCCGATCCAACGACGAGATTGCCTCCCTTACACATGTCCACAGAGATGTTCAAGTTCAAACCCTAGCTTTTGGACATCCGTAGGAGGAATGGCGTGGCTGTTACTGCCGTATCAGCCTCCGGGCATTCATGGGGTTACGACTGTGAAGAAGATGGCCCGGCACACCAGGCGTGATGGTATGGGGGATAAATGGGTTCAACTGGCTTTTAACCATCGCACAGCGTAATATGCTATCGCCGAAGGTGCCATGTTGAAATGCTCCACCAGCAACGGAAAGGACATTTCTCAACTTTGCTCCGGTTGAGGGAATAATGAGAAAAAGGATTGGTGCGATGTGGTTGGAGAATAGGAAACAGTTGAGAGACCTCTTGTACTTAGCTTGGCGAGATACCATGTAGGTACTGGGTGGCGCTGTCGTTACGATACCTTTATGAGAAACGACAAAGATCTTGTTAGAATTTTCCCATTTGATGTCTTTTGGCTTATCATGGATATCAGAAATATACCGGAAAGCATTTCTTGTTTTGCAATATTTTGATGCTTGAGTTTCTGACGTATGTGCTGGCTGCGATTTGACATGGTGTTGTCGAACCACAGCCTGCGGTCGCACAAAAAGCACGGATCTTTAGCGCGACCTTGAAAGTCGCGTCCCTCACGGTACCGCGTGTCTGGCACCACGAAACACTATTACAGAGCGAACCATCACTACGAATAACGAAATTATACATGTTATTCTGCAGTACTTGAGTTATCTTTGCCAACAGAGTTAAATTCGATCGATTAATACCGCCAATGTCCTTTCAAACCCTGTAGACAACGCGTAATAGCGAGAGTACGTGGCCCGCGTGCTGGCACTTTACAACCCCGAAGAACACTCTACAGGACCTACGACACTTACAGTCTTCACAACCTGTTTCACGACAATTCAAGACTTCTGCTCGATTTGAGCAGGAGTCCATTACCGAGTCTCTTCTGCGATCGACGCTGCATGATCCGACGCCATGTACATTCCACGCCAGCTCCTCTCCCAACTCTACCTCCACCTCCAAAAGACCACCACACCTCTCAGCCCACCCGTCATCCTCCTCTGCGCACTCGACGCCGATGCTCTCTGTGGTCTTCGCATTCTTACCACACTCTTGAAACGCGACTATATACCTCATAAAATCCAACCCATCAGCGGCTTCTCAGATCTCGAGCGAGCAGGACGAGATAATGTGCGTCCCATGCTCCGCTCACAAGGCGGCTCAGGAGGAATTGTCGTCTGCCTTGGTGTTGGCGCTCGCAATGATCTTGGAGAGCTGTTAGGCATAGGACAAGAAGTCGAGGGCGAAGCAGCATATACGAGAGAGGGTGGGGGAGTGGAGGTGTGGGTAGTGGATGGACAGAGACCGTGGCACCTTGAGAATGTCTTTGGCGGCGCGGAGCGTGAAGGTGTACTGGCTGATGGGACACCGGGACCGATAAAGAAGGTTAAGGGGATAACTAACGGGAGAGTGGGACGAGGATACGATGTTGGGGGGGGAGGAGTGATTGTGTGGGATTGTGGGGATATTGAGGATAGCTTACAGGAGGAGATGGAGTCGTATTTTAAGCTGGATGAAATGCCTGCGATCGATGAGAGGGATGAGGATGAGTTGACGGATAGTGAGGACGAGGACGAGAGGCCCAGCGACAGGTTGATGGGCAGGGAGAAGCCGGGGAAGAAGCGGAAAAGTTGGTCTGATAGGGAGGAAGAGGAGTCTGAAGATGATATGACGCATCCACCGCAAAGGCGGCGAAGTAACTCTTCGTCACCTATCCCAGAATCACCTACCCGCCAACCTCGCAGAGGCCTCATGTTCCTCGACGGTCCAGACACCATTCTCCGCTCCGACGCACACGAAAGATCCTCCACGTCACCTTCACCCGCCCAGCCACCCAAACCACCATCCTCACGAGCCATGCGCAAACAACTTCTGCAACTCAGAGCCGAAAACGAAGCAGTTCTCGACAGATACTACTCCCTAGGCGCCTCCTACTCCGAGCCCATCGCCTCCATGATGTACGGCCTCGCCTGCGATCTCGGTCGCGAAGACAACGATATCCTCTGGCTCAGCATAACCGGCGTCTCATCATACGAGTTATCGGGGAAAGGCGAGACTGGTATCAATATCTCGACCAGTCGCCAACTGAAAGACGACTTCGCAGGCGAGCCAAGGACGAGGATACAATTCACTAGAAAACTGATGCAAGAGGAAGTGCGGCGTCTCAATCCACCAGATCTGAATAGCAAAGATGGGCACGGAGGAAGTAATGGGCTGATTCCTACCACGGCGAGGAGTCCGATGGATACAGGAATACGAATCTCGCCCGAGCCGAAATTCCTGCTCATCCGTCACTGGTCTCTATACGACAGCATGTTACACTCTCCGTACCTCTCAAGTCGCTTGCACGTATGGACAGACGTCGGAAGAAAGAAGCTCCACAAAATGCTAGCGAAGATGGGTGTCTCACTAGTCCAGTGCAAACAGAGCTATACACACATGGACATGGAGCTCAAACAGGGCCTGCGCGGCAAACTCATAAAATACGCCGAGATCATGAACTTGCCTGAATTGGTACCGGGAGAAGACACGGATCGCGTTGGTGCGGACAAAGACTCCTGGGGCTTTGTGCGATCCTGGGGTTGGAGAGCAACACTCTCTGCTTCAGATGTCGGAGTGGTCGTGTCTTCTATCCTTGAAGTGGGCAAGGGCTCGGCAACCAATACTTCAGCCGTCAACGGGGACTTCACAGGCTGGGACCGCGGCGGGGAGGTCACGGAACGGACGGACATCGATGGGCAACAGGAAAGCGAAGAATGGGTAGGCAGATTCTGGGACGCTTATGATGCTCTGGACAAGGTCGATGTGCTTTTACAATCCTTGCCGCTGGCGCAGCATCTGCATCGTGCGATTCTGAGGACGGGAACGGGTATTATTCAGAAGAAGCAAATTCGCCATCTTTCGAGTTATAGGCTTGTTATTTTGAAGGATGGCCCGGATTTGCAGCTTTTTACGCATCCGAGTGCGCTTACGAAGTTAGCTCTTTGGCTGGGAGAGGCGTTTGCGGACGCGGATATTACCAAGAAGGGAAAACTTGGAAATGGTGGCAGAGGAACACCCTTGGTCGTCTCGGCATGGAACGAGAAACGCGGAGTCTATGTCGTGGTCGGCACAGGAGGTGGCGGTGGCGATGCGTGGGGTAGAGGTGCGGAATTGGCGAAGCAGAAGAGGGCTACTAAAGATAGCATGAATGCCGAGAAGATTGCGGCGAGGAAGCTGAGGGAGAATGAGAAGAGGAAGACGAGGGAGTTGAGGAGGGAGGCTAGGGAGCTGCGGCGAGGGGGGGAACCGGCACCAGGTCAGGAAGAGGATGAGACTGAGACCGAATCCGACGACGAAACCGAGAGTGAGCCGGAGAGCGATGATGATGATGATGATGACGACGTAGAAGAGATCGACAGGAAGCGTGGCTTCGGCCTCAATAAGTTCGGAGTCGCTTTCCAAGAAGTCGTCGATGAGACAAATGCCAGGGCGAGAGTGGACAGCTTCGAGAACTGTGTGGTGGAGGTCGATAAAGACTCGTTGCAAGTCTTCTTGGAGGGATTGAGTATGAAGAGTGTGGTGGGTTAAGCTCGCTCCCCGTCCTCTGGTGATGATTACGAGGCATGGAAGATGATGGAGAAGAAGAGCAAACAAGCATGGCTTCAGGGCCTCACACTATGAATTGGGCCTGCATCAAGGGATTGGGGGCGTATTTGCTGCTGCTTATGCTAAGTGGCTGTTGGTGTTCATGGTAGGATGGTAGATACCGTATTGCGGGAAGGATAGGAATGGAAGGGCATTACATATAATCATTGCAATAAAATCTTCTTTGTCACAAACACCCGCCACATTTCAAATCCCTTTCACCCTCTTGGCTAATTGAAAGGTCCGCTCCGTAGGCAGGCTGCGATTAGAGGCACGTCGCCGCCGTGAAGCCACCTACAGACAAGCCCAAAAGAACCCACACCTCCGTGTGCCCGCGCGTTCTTAGAGTTAGAGATTGAGATATTTTGTATATGGCGGTATGCACATGAAGCGGCAAGTGTGTCAGAAATGTAAACTTACGCCTTCGACATCTAAGAGAAACAAATGCCAGTGGCTGGCTCTGGGAAGAGGGGTGCGAGTAAGATGAATGGGGAGTCAGCTCAACCCAACACCCAGTCCTTAGGACCGAGTACTTTCCTGACGTAGTTCTTTTCTCGAATAGCGGCCAACTAGCATCAAATTTTTAACCGCGAGCGCCATTATGAGACTGGATCTGTGTTTTACTTCAGCTCTGCCTAGAGCAGGATGACAGACAGGATGATCTAGCTTTCCAAATCACAACGACAACTTTAATATATCGTGGTCGATGATAGCAAATGTCTCTAGTGTCAACAGCATTCATCTCTGCCATCCTTGTTAACAGTTTGACATGAGCTGCTGAAGATACATTGCGTCTGCCCTCACCCTCTTGCTAACAAGATATTCACTCGGAGTGTCTACCCAATAAACTGGTTGGCCCATAATTTTCTGTGTGATGTCATGTGGTTTCAGAGGTCAACTTCTGGTAGCTGTTCTATAGATGTCCCTCAGCGTATTGGCCTATGAGGCCGTTCGCATGGGCTCTTGGACGCAAGATAGGACAGACCGGTTACCATTTTTTACTAATGAAACCGCTATTAACAACTAAGTGGTTATGCTTACGGCAACATTCTTGATTCTGAATTCTGAAATTACGAGGCCTCGTAAACGAAACACGGAGAGCCAGCCAGTCATCGCATAACCAAGCCAATCAGCCCTCGTTGCTCGCCCACTTGTTTCCAGCCTACACTGCGTTCTTCCACATCTGCCTTTTCAATTTCACTCTTCCTGTCTCCCCTCCTTCCGATCCCCTGACCCCTCACTACATGCAAACACACCACCCCAAGGCCTCCTCAGCCTCAGCATACACGGTTATCGTCCCCTCTGCGCCAATGATCCCAATCACCACTTTTGTCCCCGTCGAGTCTTCTGTCCATCTTTCCCATTTCTTCTCCCTTATTCTCTGTGTTGCCACACTGGTTAGAACTGGGCGCACGAGATGTGGGCGTTGCTGTCAAAGTCAGCGCAATGGGAATGTCGACGTCATTGGCACGGCACTCGCACAGCTTGAAATTCAGCTCCTGTTGCATACGACACAGGAAGAGCAGGGAAGAAAGAGAGTCGAGCAGCAGACATAATGTAGAAAGGCCGGTAAGAGGTGAAGTAGCGATACCAAGGCATGAGGTACAATAAGGCTGGAGCCGAAGCGGCTGTGAATATTGTGACGGATGTGCAGCAGAGCCAAGTGGGCCAACACGGGTGGGATATGAGGTATTCAGCTTCGCTTGATAAATAAGAGGAGAATTTTAAAGCCCAGTTATTGGTTTATGCCTTTGCTATCTTGAGCTATCTTCGTTACCGATCGTCCATTACTCCCGGTCTGTCATGCTTGAAACTGCACAACGCCGTTATCATGCCTCGCCAATACCATTATCCTCGACTATCATGGCTGATTCCAAAGTCCTAATTTGACCTAAACTCCGTCGCAACACTCCGATTACTCCCGCGTGTCAAGACGCCTCGCTCACGCATCAAACCAAGCAACCCTTCCCTCAGCAAACATCTCGAACGCCATCCTCGGACCTCTCAAAGCCGCGATCCATCTTCTTGCCTACATATTATCCCAGCCGTAGACGCCTTGGCGCGCCATCCTGATATTCGGGGCTCTCCTCTCTGGTGTCACAACCTGCCTCTCTTCCTCCGTCGAAGGTCCCTTATGGAACATACTCTCATACGTCGGCGGCGGCTCAACAGGGTGCACTCCGTCTCCAGGTCTCGGAGTATACAAAGGCAGCGGATCAACCTCCTCACCCCTCCCTTCTTCTAACCTCCTCTGTGCATCATCTTGTGCCCTGACAGCTAGATTTACGCCAGTGAAGCCGGGTTGCGCGTGGTTTGGGTAGTATGGTGAGACTGCGGCGAAGGAAGCGTTGGGAGGACGATTTGGGGGATTTGCGGCGAATTGGGATGGGAAGCGGGATGAGAGGCGGGCCCGAAGGGAGCGTGGGAGGAAGAAGGACATGTAGTTGCGGAAGAGGTAGAAGTTTATGGCGAAGATGAGGACGATGGCGACGTAGGTTATGGGGTGGATGGCCATTGTTGTGGTGTTTGAAAGGTTATAAGTGAAGACCGAAGTGAAATTTAACTGGTTTGTGGGAGTGACGGGGTCGTGGGAGAGCGCGAAACTCGCTATGTCGCACTAATATTGCGGTGGTAGTGAGTGTTTGCGGGTCTGGCGACGTGCGTTTGTCAGTGATGATCCGGGCCCCTCGTACTTGCTGGTAGTCGCTCGTGGTCGTTCGTCAACGAAACTGGTCGAGGTGTTGTTTCTCGAGATGCTTCGATACGGCAAGCGACATGCCTTTGTGGTATTTCCAAACAGGTTGAACGATGGTGAATAGTGGAAATGATAAAGAGCATACCTGGCATTAAGTTGTCTCTGACATCAGGAATGTGCCAGCTTGTTGATGCCTGGGGTTCCATTGATGCCGAGTGGCTGAAGGTACATGATACTTCGACGCGCTGGAAGGTGCGACGTCGGAGCTCAACCGATTAAACAACGGAACACAAAGACTTATATGAAGCGAAGCTTATATTAAGCTGAGAGAAAAAATCACCTACGTCCTCCCTCACCTACCGCCGTCGCCTTGCATCGTTGCGCCAGGACTCCAGGAGGCATTTATCGCAAACAACCCGGTCTCGAGCTTGCGCCTCCGCCCGAGTCAACGCAGCTCGCCGTCGTGTCTGCGAAAGACGGCCACAGTCGCGTCGGTGCTCGTCAAAGCTTGCTGTCGCTACGGGCCAGCGCCGACGGCACCGTCCTCGTATTTGACGTCGGCAGCGCGGCAGTATTGCGGTGCAATTGTGGAATACCAAGAACCCGAAGACTCCACGAATGAGAACGAGCTGAATTGGCGGTGGAGGACGAGCCGCTTCACGAGGTCAAAGTGAGCGCTGAAGTCTGTGTATTTGCGCCTATTACGCGCCTGTCGCGGCTGATAAATTGGTCGTATGCAGAACAGAGGAACGAGGTCCAAATAACCTTTCTATAGCGTCTAATTATCCCCTGGCGCTTGGTGGTCCAGGGCGCGCCAGTGCTGGGCAGTGCCTCATCGGCACTGGCAGATCACCAAAGTATTGTGCCCCACCGTCCCGCAGACTTAACCAGTTCACGATGACGATCGTAGAGGGGCCACTAGGGACCCCACTGTGCGTCAGTCACGTGAGTTTGGACGTTTCTGTGCTTCGCCGTCTATTACTCTCTCTTCTTCTCTTCAGTATATATCTCGACTCCAATATCCACATCCTCTTGCGCATTCTGTCAAAGACGTCCACAACCGCAAACATGCCAGACGCCGTTCTGGACGACATCTCTCACCGCAGATACAACCCACTGCGCGGCAGCTGGCTCTTAGTCTCTCCCCACCGCACCAAGAGACCATGGCAGTAAGTCCAACCTCGACCCTTCTGCGTCACCAAGAGAATCGTCGCTAACCAGTTGACAGAGGACAGCAAGAGTCTGCTGCAAAGACAACTCTCCCCACGTACGATCCCGCATGCTACCTCTGCCCGCGCAACAAGCGCGCGCAAGGTGACTCCAACCCAGACTACAAGTCCACATTCGTCTTCGTAAACGATTATTCCGCAGTCAAGGAGTCCCAGCAAGAATATATACCGGGCACCAAGAGCGATGACCTCTCATCGCTGCTCTTGCGCGCCGAGCCAGTAACTGGAAAGTGCTACGTTCTGACTTTTAGCCCACAACACAACCTTACCCTCGCCGACCTCTCACCGAAGGAGATCTTGCTGGTGGTGGAGATGTGGACCAAGATTTACGCGGCGCACCTCTCTGCCTCCTCTCCTCTCTACGACGCAAAATTCATCGAGAGCGCATCCAACAGCTCTGCATACGGCGTCGAAGTGCCTAAAGCACAGTACAAATGGATGCAGATCTTCGAGAACAAGGGCGCAGCAATGGGCTGCTCAAATCCCCACCCTCACGGCCAGGTCTGGACTACTACCGGACTCCCAGAAGAGGCGCGTGAGGAGTTGACGCAGTTGCAGAAGTATAGGTGTGAGCACTCTGGCAAGAACCTGCTGGAGGATTATGTCAAGCTCGAGATGGAGAAGAAAGAGCGTATCGTTTTCCAGAATGCCTCTTTCCTTGTCGTGTGCCCGTGGTGGGCGACCTGGCCGTTTGAGGTGCTTCTTATTTCGAAGCAGCATAGGAGGGCGTTGGTTGATTTGTCTGCGGACGAGAAGTTGGATATGGCGGAGGCGATTGCGGAGATTACGAGGAGGTATGATAACCTGTTTGAGTGCAGCTTTCCATATTCGAGTGGTATTCATCAGGCGCCACTTGAGGGAGAAAAGGAGGAGTGCGAGGCTAGTCATTTGCATATGCATTTTTATCCGCCGTTGCTTCGGAGCGCGACGGTGAGGAAGTTTCTTGTTGGATATGAGCTTTTGGCTGAGCCGCAGAGGGATATCACGCCAGAGCAGGCGGCTGAGAAGCTTAGAAATGCTGGGGGTGAATTGTATAGGAACAACCTGTGAGGTCTCAACCGGCGACATGGAAGCCCAAGGAAAATGGCAGGATGCGGTGTTCGAAAATAGTTAAAGTAGATGCATAGGATTGTCAAACACCAGACGTCGAATATTGCGCGGTATAGATCCCTGTCCGCTCTACCATCGGCCATGGATCCAGCAAATGTAAATCAAGGACTGCGTATGTGTATATGCCTTTGTCGAATGGAGAAAACCTGTTAATTTCGCCACGCAGGTAGGTAAGCGCAAACGCAGACGCCGTGGAGATTTGTGTGGGACATGCCAGGCGCGCACGCCTTCCCAAATGGTCGACCAGTGATCCCTATTGACGCTAAAATTCTGTCGGCCAGCAACACTTCCGCTGCACCCTCTTCCTGATACCTCATTGGGCGCTATCGTTCGACAAAGAGGTGTTGACAACTGCCAGGAGACGCTCATCCACATTGATGGTGCTGGCGTTCTGCTCACACCACGCCCACAACCGCGACACTTGGATTGCTGGCATCGGATGCCAAAAATGAGAGAGTTTCCGGCGCTGCCTCAACGAGCAAGAGGGATGGCAAAGGCAGAGCCAGCAGCAGTGGAGGTCTGTACGTGGTCGCCCGCGCGCATCCGGAATAGCGTTATGTAAGATCGTGGGGTGGCGGAGAGTACCGGCGGAATCTCTCGCTGGCTGGTAACCAGCACAACTTTTGGAAGGGGGGGAGAAGGGGAGACCACGAACCATGCATTGGTCGGGAGAAGTGGCGGCAATTCTGCTGTTGTGCAGCTTTGCGGCGAGATTCCGAAGTGTCACATTTGCCCATGGTTGAGGTGGGGGTCAACGCGAGGTCAAGGTATGGGTGACGTCGAAGTGAAGTCGGTGTGAAGTCGAGGTGAACGACCTGGTATGGCTTAAAAAGGCAGAAGTGGGATGGCAGTATGAGAGGCAAGAGGTGTCTTCAAGTTGTTAGGATGGACAGCGTCGCAAGACAGTAGGCAGGAAAAAATACAATGTGCGCAGCGAGCTGTGTTTTCGGTATCGCTTAGCATGTTTTGGTCTATCACCGAACAATGGTGCGTCTTTTTTCCCTTTGTACACCGTCTGGGAGGAAAGTGAGGTTGAGGTTAGGTCGAGGCGCAGTTGAGTACAAAAGATGCTAAGTGCGCCAACGAAAAAGACAGCAAAATTTCAGCGCCCGAGGCTCAGCCGCCGCCAGTCAACCACCAGCAGGTTGGCATCAGACTCAGCTTACGCATAGGACCTGGGGAAGTAAGAGCTCCAGTTGATAAACTGTATTTGGTATATAGCAACCGAATTACGTGCATCTCCCACCACTAGCGACCAAAATCAAACTGATGTAATGAGCAAAGTAAGAAATCGACCTATAAGTCGAGTACCAGGCCGTGACATCATAACGCTAGATCCATGCTAAACTTCGCCTGCGTACAGGAAAATGAAAGGAGGGCAATGAAACAGCAAATGTGGAAACGCCAATCCCGCTCAATTGCCTCAGCATGCATACTGAAGCACATTGTCGTAGTTGACAACCTTGTAATGCAACGCATTGTAAACTTCCTCTGTTCGTGGTGTTAGCATTTCGTTTTTTCAATCTTACAGCGAGAAACATACCTCTCATCCCATCAATCGCCTCAAAAGCCCCAGCCCAATTCTCCAACGCCGCCACCACACCACCCAAACCCTCCCTGAGACCCTCCACCAACTTCCTAGTCGCCAGATCGGTTCCCGCAAACCCACCGGCCTCCTGCACAGCCAGCCGTTCAGTATTAACCTGAAACAACAACATAAGCAACGCATAAGCGCTCTGCATCGCACAACAAGCAAACGTCGGCATCGTCCTAGATGGCCACTGGCTACTCTCGCTCTGCACACGAGCAATTGCGTCAAATGATAAGGTGCCATTTGGCCCGAGGCCCACGCCACCGGTTAATGCGTCCATGCCGCCGAGTTCCGGCAGGCCGTAGGGGTTGAGGTAGTTTGTTGCTGTCAAGTTGCGTGGGTTCAATGGGTCGGATGGGTTGTAGACTGGGTTGCGCGAGCGTATGACACCGGTTGGATTTGGGTACGGCAGCACGGCGAACGTCTCAGCTATGATGAGTGCAGAGTCGTGGCAGATCTTTGATGAGTAAGCGTGGCTGAATGGGAGTCTGGAGCTGCTTTGTTGCGGTGGTCTGGAAGCTGGTTTCGGAAAGTTGTCCAGCGAACACATTGGTTGGATATGTGAATCGGGATACTGTGGTGTTGTCTTGGAAGAGACGGATGACCAGGTGCTGCCAGATGGCGGGGTGCTATTGGCTGTACTGCCGCTAAGCTGAGATTCGGATGAGAAACCTGGTGGTGAGCCATTAGATGATGGGGCATTCCTGCCATTACTCGGCGGCGGCGGCGAGGCCAACTCAGGCTTTGGGTGGGGTTCCAGGTCACAATGTCTTTTATCGAAAACTGGCTTGTCCTCAAAGGCCGCAAACCGATGAATCTTGATTCTTGCACTGTTGATTTTCATCCGCGCGATGGCTCTGAGCGCCTGCCCGACTACCATCTCCCCCTTGCCAACAGGATTATCGATTGGTTCTCTGCTGGTAGCAAACCACGCATCCGAGGTATAGCTGAGGTTGGCAAGCTTGTTCTCCATGTCAATTGTGCGTTGGCGCATCTGACCCAAATCGCCTCCCTTTTGCAGTATTTCCGTGTGATCTAGAACGTACTGTGTAGCTTCGACAATTGCCTGCTGGCAACGTATAAAGAATGGGAACGAGTCGGGGTCTTCAGCTATATGAGGGAATTCGATGGTGAACTTCTTGTCGTAGATATCTATAGCGCAAGGAGTGTTACTTGCGATGGAGCCCTGGCAGACATTGATATATGTTGCCCACCAAACACGGCGTCTTGCCTCCGGATGTGGGTCGTTTCCTGCCTTGGGTTGGTAAAGTTTAGCCGCCAGTGCTTGGGTCAACGACTGCCCTCCACGGTTCATCATCTTCTTGATATTTCCTCGCTGGGTATACTCATACACAGCCAGAAGCATCAAAGTTATGTTGCCTTCCAAGTCGACCGGCACATTGGGGTGGAACTGGCGCCTGTTCACTCGCCCAGACACATCAGGATTATTGGACAGGGCGTCCTTAGGATTATTGGCCGAGTCTTCGAGCTCCGCCTCATCGTCCAATGCCTCAAAAGCAGCTTTGGCATAAGCCTGAGCGAGCGCGCGGCGTTCTAAGGTAGATTGAATACTTCTTGCATTAGGGTCGTCCGGTAGAGGAATTAGAGCCAGGATTGCAGAAATAGCAAGGGTGATAGGTGTTTTTGGCTTCACATACTTCGCGTGGAAGCCATTTTGTATTGGACGATCGGTCGGAGTCCGGAATGGAGGCGGAAGAACCGAAAAATACGCGTGAATCCAGACGTAATATGCATCCAAGCTGCTCCCTTATTAATATGGCTTCATGAATTGGTTACATGAGAACTTACATGTCGACTTCATCCTGATAACGTCGCACTTCGGGTGTCATCGATTCGTCGGCAGCGCCTAGCGAGTAATCTTGAATGCCATTCCAGGAATGGTCAAATGCTGGATCGTATATTGCCGGCATTTCCTTGAACTCGTAATTGGCCAGGACGTCTACATTCCAATCGTCGAATATTTCAGTGGTATTATATGAGTCCTCCAGTTGATGATCGTCCAAGAACCTCAGTCCAGCACCGGCGTCCTTGAATACAGTCGCGTGAGAGTATTCTGCATATCAAGATTAGTGGATCAATTCACATCGGCGACGCACGTAACCTACGGTCTTCAATGTTGGATAGCACAAGTGGGGTATTAAAGTACTCCTGCTTCACCTCGTCTTCTGAGGATGTCGACTTATTTTCTTGGCGTTTCTTACTTGAGGGCACTCTTGGCCCTCCACGTCTACTCTTCTCATACCTGCAATCCTTATGCTTCTCCGTACACTACAAGCTGTTAGTGATCTTCATCGTTGGGGAGCATGCATATAACCTGCAAGGAACAGTCGCCGACTGCCAGCTCATCAAAGCTCTTACCGAACTAGTTCGAGGACTACATTACAGCTATGAACAAATGTTTGACACTCACATTGATGCACGGTTGCTGTCCATCACACCTAATTCTAGAGCGACGACTGTAGGAGGACTCGGATTAGCATTGACTGGCACGTTTAGTGGGTCCTTTTGACAAGCGCATAAAGATCCTCGCAATGTCGAATCCCGACCGATTGGTGCAACCGCCGGGAGGAGTTTGGCGATATCGGCACTCACTTGCTTACGAGCTAGATCTCGGGAATTGCAAAGTGAAGGAGTTGATGAAACAAAAGCAGACAACGAATAGACCCTTGCGCAGGAAGGGGAACTCACCATGACAAACAAGCATTCTTAACCGGTGGCTGTGCGAACTTCTTGCGCGGCACTGTGGTGTTTCCCGAGCTGCGAACCCCATTTACTGATGCTCCTCCTGCGAGATTCTTTGCCGGCACGGGATCGCTCAGTGACAACTGCGGTGTCTGCTCCTGAAGAGCCCTGAAGAACTCCATACTTGATGTTCAACTTGACGACTGTCACGTGTTGGATTCCGTCTCCGCTCTTTCGTTGGTGTCTCTAATCAGGACTCCTCAGAGCAAATCCCGTAAAGTGACACCCTGGTGGATTGCGTGGTGGCGAAGTGTAAGACACTACTGCGCTGGCACGGGATCTAGCGACTGCGTGGGAGGTCGTCGGCGTTTGGACAAGACCGGACAGCAAGGTTATCGACAACTGCTCACTGGTGGTATGATGGTCAAGGTGTGGTGAGTGTGTCAGACGCCGAAATTACGCTTAAGTGGTTGGTGTGTGTTTTGATTGATCTGACGGTGCGGGCGGCGGAGCGGCTGTCTCGGCAGGGCGGTTTCAATCTTTTGGAAACCCCGCGATGCATGAACGGCGCTAAGATCCTGTCTGTATGGCCCGATTCCCACGTGTGAGTTGCGTTTATGAGTAAGGAAAAAGATCCAATTGAGTAATCCAAGACTCGGTGATTGAAAGAACCAGTAGGCGATTGAGAGCGGTGACGCTCGGGAATTGCAAGACCGGTGAGCGGCTCAAAGCTACAAGGAGGTAGAACGGTACGGCGCGACTGTAAATAGTTGATAAGGTGCGGAGGCCCCAGATCATCAAAATCGCCGATAGTTTGCAATTATATACGAATGATGCTAGTAGTGCCCGGGCTGCGACGGGATAGCTGGTGACGGAGGAGGGACCTCTGGGTTCTTAAAGGCGCAGAGGTTGTCTCCAGAAGAGCCTTGGCAACGACGAAAAACCGACGAAATCGTCGATGTCAGATAAACTTTTAAAAAATCGTAGGGCAAGGACCAAGGAATTGAGGGAAGAAGATGGCTTTAAGATCAGTCAGACCGGTGTTAATCTCCTGCATATGTTGGTACTTACATAAGCCAAGCATCACCAATCATTCCCAGGGACTCGGAGCTGCCGAATGAATGAGGGCTGGATGTGGCGTGTGAAGGCTGCGACGTCGTGCAAGTTGTCGGACAATCTGTGACTTGCCGCGATGGGGAGTACAATGGCACACTAAAGAAGCGAAATATTGTGAGTGTGCCGTGCGTGCTGCCGACAATAGGGGGAGTATGGCTCAAAGTTGCACGATATTGGGGCTTTCGGGGAAGCGGGTATGCACGACGGATTGTAGCATGGTTGTCACGAGGGCCATGTGAAGACCAGGATGACAGGTACTGAAGCAAGGGATATAATCAACGCTTCTGGTGCTGCTTCTGGTGCTGCTTCTGTGGAACTGCACGTTGGGCTCCTTTTGTGTAGGGTGTGGCTTCCGGGTTTGAAATGCTAATACAACATTGATATATCCCACAGCTAATTGTACAAATAATATCTACACATTCGCCACTCGTACATATAAGCTCCAGAACTGGATCTGTTTCGTTATCTTCAAAGCATAGTTTGGCTCCCTTCCGCCTGCTGTAATCTATGCAAGTACCACTCTTTCTAAGTCATCTCCTTCTCTCTGCATCGTTCTGATGGCGTTAAGCGTTTTCGGGCATGTAATCTCAAGCTCCTTGAGCCTGTTTTGGAAACCAGTGTCCAGCTCCACCGCGCCCTCCATCTCAAGGTAGGCCTTTGTCAGGTACAAGAGCGTATGGAAGATAGGCCGCAAATTTTGTGGGTCTTCTTTTTTCCGCCTCGTGACAATATCAAGACGGTTACGACGCAGTTCTCTAGAACGCACCTTCTGCCACCCTAACCAGCCAGACATCAGTTTTGATTCGCACAGCTCAAATGCCTCGGTATAGTGATGGGCGCGCGTCAGAGCCTGGATGTACAGATTCCAGTTCTTAGAATCAAGCACGAAACCAGCGTCTTGAACCTGCTTGATGACGACCCTAAGTTGCACCAGCTTGTGCTGGTCACGGTACGCCTGAATAATTGTCGAGAGAGCTCTAGTGAGATCGAAGCGGTGCGAGTAGAGTACAAGCTTGTCGTCTTGACGGCTGCGCGTTTGGTGCTTGGCAACAGAAAATGCCAGTTCCCAGGTGTTCTGGACTCCCTCCAAGTTACCCTCCTTGTACTGCGCTATCATGAGAGCACTGAAAAAGCCCAGAGGAATATCGAACTGGCGAGCTGCTGGTACCAAGGCCAGAAACTGCTGGGAGAGCTCACGAGCTTTGTCGAATGCACGATTCTGCCCGGCACAAAGGATATAATACTCGAACTTGGAAAATATACCGGCGATATCGAGTGCCGCTGCGCCAGACATGCCTTTGCGAGAGGTACTGGCCAATTCCATTGGATCCGATTCAGTCAGGGCTTCAAAGAAGTACTGATCTGCCATCTTGAACTGCTCGTCGGGAGAGCCTTCTTGCAAGTACTTCAGATCAAGCATTGCAGCCGCCTTGGCAACCTGAATCCTAGTAGAGGCTCCCTGGCGAACTGCCTGCTTTGCAACTTGGCCGAGCATGCGCTTGTGCAAAGTGATCACCTTTTCGTATTCCTTAGTCCTGATGAAGCCGCCCATAACAACCGCATGATGGAAGTTTGTCGCTTTTACTCCCGCTTCGGGCATGACTTCATTCATGATCTTGAACGCCTTCAGAGGTTGGCCTGCGACCGAAAGGGCGAGCAATAGAGCTGCGTAAGTATGGCCATCAAACGGAATATCATTGCTGTCCATTAGACCATGTATGCGATACACGTTCCGAATGTCTCGCCTCAGGGCATATGCGACCAGTAGGTAGTTCCACATTCTCGTCTTATTATCCAGGACTTTGTGTAACCAATCCTTACAGAGCCGTTCGGCTTCCTCAAGCTGGCCTCTTTGGATTTGAGTGGATACCATGCAGTCCACCATAGCAGAGGTTGTGCGGATGCCCATTTCTTTAGCGATGTTAAATATGTCGTAAACACTCTGAAACTCGCCACGTCGTGTGCAAATACCCATCATGGTGCCAATCGTATAGCTGTCAACAGCAAACTTGCCACCTCTGAAGTCACGACGCTTTTGAGAGTCTAGCATATTCTCGAAAAGTCTGGATGCCGACTCAACATCTCCGACTTTACCATAAGCACTAAGCAAGATATTTTGGTGGGTGGTCGTTTGCCTGAACCCATACTTGCTCTTGATTTCGTCGAAGACCTCAAGACACTCGGCCAATTCGCCTCGTCTGGCATGGACATCGAGTAACGGATTGAAATCTTCCGGAGACCTCACGCCCCACGTGCTGAACATGGCATCGAAAAGTTCGTGCGTCTTCTTCGCATCGCCGACAGACGCCCTCGCTTCGATGCACATCCGATACGCCTTCGAAGTTGGCTGACCATGGCACTTAGCCCAGTCTTCAAGGAGCATAGACTGGCCTTGGAAATCGTCTTCCTTGCAACAAATCTTGAGTAGGTCCGAGAGGAATTTCTCAGAGTAGCGCAAGCCAGTGCGAGACCGGATGCTTTTGTAAAGGTATAAAGCTAACGCGGGCTGCTTGGCGTGCACAAGTTTCAGAACCACATCCGTCGAGGCTCGATTAAAGAAGTGATGATCCAGGTTTAGAGTCTTGTACACTTTCCACAGCGACACAAACTGCTGACTATCAATGCCCCGTTGCGGAAAAAGAGCTTTGAGGATAAGTTCGCCGACGAATCGATGAACCTTTTTATCCTCTCCCATAATGCTCTTGAAATATTTCGTTATCTCCAACGCTCTTTCGACGGAGTCAGGTAGCTTTGTGAAATACGACCAGAGGTCGTACCTATAGCTCTTACCAACTAGCTGTTTGAAATCGTTTATGTCGCGCCAAATTTCATACGCCAGATCCCACTGACTGTTGCTGATCAAGCTTCCGAGGAGCCGGTCAGATTCAATAAGCTTCCGAAACTTGGTCAATGCGAGTGTGTGCTCCTCCATAGCACCCTCAAAATTTCCTAGGATCACCTGCGCCCTTACAAGTGATCGCCATTGAGCTTCAGTCGCAATTGCCCGGATTTCCTCAAAAAGCTGAATCGTTCGTCTCGCATCAGGTTTTCGATCAGAGGTGCTCAGGTAGTCTACCATTTCAGAAGTAAGCAGCTTCTGGGTGTCGCTATCGAGAAGCCGAAATTGCCGCCAGGCTTCTTCGTAGTCGTCGGACCTTCCATGCCGTATTATATCCAGTACCGGCGCCGCAGCCGCATTCGTGATTTCAGCATTTGTCGTCCTAATTGAACCTTCCACGTTCGGCGTAACATCCAACCAGTCCTCTTCGGGCTCATGTTCGTCAAACTCCTGCTCGATATCATCGAGATAGGGCTCTGTAACATGCCCATCTCCGTCCTTCTCTTCCTTTCCTTCCCCAGCCACTGCTGAATATGACCGGTGCCCTAGTCCGCTAAACAGGCCACGATGCCGTCGTCGTTCTAAGCCGTTCGCCGTCCAAGGTGGACTTCGCCGCAACCGACTTAGTGCGCCAGGAGGATAGAGAAAGTCGAGAAATATTCCGCCGGGATGTGCGCCAGAATTCCTAGTCGTATCGATCACTGCAGTTTCTCTGGTCTCTGATACCTGCAGTAAAGCTTGCCACAAAGGTGACATTTCCAGCTCAGCTGTCCCATGGCTCCAGAACCCAGAATGTAACAGCCGCCTATTTCCTGCGGTCTTAGAACCAGGTATCAAACGTCGAAAGCTACCGGATTCGAGACATCCCGCCGTGCGCTCGAGCATGCCACCAGTCAGTAGAATTGACAGCGCCGAGCTTTGACCGGCCTGAGGCACTATGGTGTCGAGCAACGTGGTAATCTTGAGTCTAGAAGATGGTATGAGCCATTGATCTTTTGGTCGTATTTTCCGCGTACTGACAAAATAACATGCTTTGCCACAAGCGGTTCGAGCAGGCGGCAAGCTTCGGTGAAAGTCGCTGGCGTAACTACAGATGTGGGCTTTCAAAAGTAAATCAAGGTCGACAAATCGAGGTATACTGAAAGTCGTTAATTAAGCGCGTCGTTGGCTACAAGGTTCACGAGAATAATTATTGTCGGGCCATGAGGCGATGTTCATGATTTAGCGTATGGCTGCCGGAGGACGGGTATACCATTTACCGTCCAGGTCTGGAGCTCCCGTAGTTATGTAATCATACAACCCACTGGAAGACAACACCACTGGGTAACCCCACGTTTAGTGAATACATACCCCAGACGCAGCTATGAACGTCACCCAGTACGTTGTTGCCGGCCGTGAGGCGGCTTTGTTGTACGGCGACTATGCGACATATCGCTCCCAGCTCTCAAGTCGCTTGCGCTCGATTCGCAAGAAGTTGGGCAGGGCAACTAAGAAAGGAGCCAAGTATGCGAACAAGGCCACGGTGACGGCTGAAGACATTGCCAGCAACCATGAGTATGTTACCTCCGACTGTGAGCGCGATTGCTGACTCTACTAGATTTGCGTATTTACTCTTCACGACTGCTGAGCGCGCATGGGCACATGCTATGTATATGAAATCCGCACAAGCTGCGGACAACAAGGCTATCACCGGTGCAGCACGTTCGCACATTATCTCCCGCCTGCATAAAGCATATAAAACTACACAAGGGCTTTTAGAAGTGCTCTCCCAGCAATCAGTGTCAACAGCCAGCGATGTCGACATTCTTGAGACGAGGGCATACCTGGCATCCTTGGGTGGTGCGGAGCAGTTCGAGAAGCAGAGCTGGGAGGCGTGTGTTAAGCTCTATTCGACCGCCTGGATCATTTACACCGCTTTGGCTGCTTCCAGCAAGAGCGACACATACAAGGAGCTCCTCACGTCTACCATTGAGCCAAGCATAAAGTACGGAGCTTATCAGATGAAGCTTTCACGATCCCTTTCCATCCCAGTCATCGCCAAGAAGTTCTTCCCAACCGACGATATTGAGTTAGTAGTGGCAATTGAGAAGCTTGACGCGCCGGCATTGAAGGATGCTGCCAAGGCAAAGGAGGAGAACGTTGAGGCAGAGACAGGAGCTAGAACTATCACCTGGAGATCTCGAACTGTGGACCTGGAGGATGCTGCGATTGCGGTTACGCTTTCAAACGTTGCGGCTGCAGCTAAGCAGCTCGAGACTACCTTATCCGCAAACGAGTCTGCCCACCCAAGGGAACGCGCTTCGGCATACGATGATATCTTGATTGCCAGCCAGGATGCTATTGATGCCACCAAGCACGCTATTGATGAGCTCATTGCCGAGCGTGTTTCACAAGGCGACAAGCGTGTGCAGAACCTTCAGATTACTCGCACTGCTATAGGATACGACCTTATTAGCTGGCGTATCGGTAGAAACAGAGTTCTTTGCGGGTCACACGACGGCGCACTTCCAGAGGCCTCACCAATCGCAAGGTCACGGGGGAAGACAGTATTGGCATCTGAGAAGGAGGAGGGCACGGGACGCAAGCTTGCGAAACTTCGCGAGCGCGTCGTTCTGTACGACTCGACGCTGCAGAGTATCGACTCCATCAAGGAGCTGCCAGGTGTCGCATCTGACGAGCAGTTCCTGGAGGAATTGGAAGCTAAGTATAACTACTTCCGCGCTTTGAAGTGTCTTGCCATCGCTCGTTCCCATTCCATTCTCGGCTCGCACACCGAGGCTCTCTCTCTCCTCGCACGCGCTTTGTCTGTCCTCAACACGAGCGTTCCTCGGCTTAATGCACTTGTTGCGCCGTCCGCTCCACCAACTCTCGCCATCTCATCCTCCGCTGCCGAATACCTTCACCACAATCTTACCACCGAGCTCCAGCGCCACCGCGCACTGGTTGAGATCTCACTTATCTCCTCCTCAATGTCCTCAAAGCTTCCACAAAAACATTCCGCCCCGCTGGTGGAGAGCTTAGATAGGTACCCATCGGGCGGAGAGGTGAATTTGGCGAACTTGGTGCAGTATCCACCAAGGATTGAGCCTGTGCCTGTTAAGCCGCTATTCTTTGATGTGGCTTGGAATTACATCGAGTATCCAGGACGTGTAAAGATGCAGCCACCAGCGGTGCAGCAGGTACAGCAGGTCGAAGAAGAAAGACCGACGAGTAGCAGTGGGAAGAAGAGCTGGTTCGGATTTGGAAGATCATGAAGTGGAAGATACCTCTAGCATCAGATGGAAAGCAAAAACTGAAGGTCATAGGCAAAGGCCTAGATTTCTGTGCATAAAAAGAAGCATAGCGTGTTAATAAGACCTCTATCACACCGCTAAGTTGCTAGCTTATTCTCACCTTCTACTTGCTCTTTCAGTAGTCATCGGCCCGATCCGATTTCTGTCGTCGCCATGACATGCCATGCCACCCTTCCTCGCAGCCATCGCATGCATACGTGCACCAGTTCCCTCTCCTTATATGCAGGGCCAAGAGACCTAGACCACCTGACGACACAATGTCTGAGCGCGCGCTGTTTACTAGGTTGTTTCCGCTGACAAGGAAGCTCGAGCTCACGGATATATATTGAGCACGCCCGCACAGCGATACAGAGAGCTCCTGCAAGTCTTGACAACGAACGAAGAGAACTTGAACTCGTTGCTTACCACAAATCTTGAGCGGTGTGAATCCGAAACTAGGTAAACAAAACCATCTCGACGTGAATTTAGTCAGCCGATCATGTCAGCCGTAAATATTCAGCCAACCAGTACGCATTACTCTCGCGGACGCCTCATTTCATGTCGTAGTGTTACATGTACTAAGCCTCAGTCATTGTACACGACCGTCACACCAATCTTCAGATTGGGGGGGCCCTATACTTGAGGAATGAGAGATGGCTCTGGCATTGGAAAGCATGGGGTTTTGTTTGGTTCTGTGGCTACTTTACCGTCTGTTAAAGGCATCATGAGTTCTTTGCAGAAAATATTTGATGGAAACATGGTAACCGCATCTGCAAATAGAGACTCGGTATTGCGGTTCTGTGGTTACAGTAAGCCAGCTGGCTATCGGGTAGCATTCAAACCTTACTACAATCTTGACCTTTGACCCGAAGCCCTCAGGCTGCCTAACTTAACAAACACTCGCATACGACTCATAAAATCCAGATTGATGATCACTATTCAAGCGGTTGATCAGTTACCTCATGGAATGTTCTAGATTTCCGGTATCCATTGGTATACTGATCTTCACTTTGCGTGCTAATGAACATGCTCTTGCTCGCCCTGCACAGAACCGAACTCCCCAACTCCATGTGCTGAAATCATGCTGCCATCTAACGTTGTCTTACCTCCCGTCATGTCCTCTTCCCATCATCATTTTCAGATGTTTCGTTCAGGGTTCTAGATCTTGTAAACAATATCACCATCGAACCTATCATTGTGTTAGCTTCGATTCTTTCTCATCATCACACCTAAAGTGTATCTTCAGGATTGGTTTCGGGGTCAGGCGGGTACTCACATAACACTATTCCCCTCACTCAACCTCTCCAGTCCCTGTTTCGCCTCCTCGATCGTAAACCTCTCTCTCGCACCAACCTCAGCGTTGACCGCTTCCAGGACATGATCCAGCTCCGCAGAATCATCCGCAAACACTGGCCCACCGATGACCTTACCCAGCACGCCCCTGAACGTCTGATACCTCACCTCCGCCAACCCCTGCGGCGTTCTCGGGCTTGGCCTCTGTGCGGCGGCTGGTGCAGGCGTGATACTCAGACCCACAACATCCGGCTCGGACTCTTCGGACTCATCTACATCCATGCCCTGAGGGTGCGGTGGGAGGGTCTGAGATTCACCCTGTGATTGGGATTGCGATGCTGAGTCTCTGTTCGCACGTGTAGAGCGAGTGGAGGTGGTGGTGCGTTGTGATGTGCGTGGTGAGGCAGTGTATAGCTCTTCTTTCTCGTCGGAATCGATATCGTCATCTACTGGAGCGTGTCTCTGCTGGCTACGGGCTGGTGTGCGTCCGTTGCGCTTTTGAAGAGTACGAGATCTCGCGGTACCTCTAGTGCCCGGAGTGTCGTTCGTGCCTGAAGTAGGAGCGCGGGAGCTGGAAGCGAAAGTTCCGGTGACGTCCTCGTCTTCTGACGAAGATTCGGTTTCAGACTCAGAGTCTGCGACTGTCTTCTTACGGCGCTTCCTCGCGCCCTCTTTCTCATCCACCTCCTTAAACAACGCAAAGCGGAGGATGTGCTCCGCCGCAATAGCATCCTTTTTCTCCACCCTATTTGACAATCTGCTCTTGGCATGTGCGGTCGCAAGACGAATAATCGTCTCCAGCGTTCTGACAGTCATCGGACTCGTCTTGCGCTGGTTCCCAGCCATATCGTCGTTACGCAGCGAGACATAGATTTCTGAAATGGTTTCCGAAGCCTCCTGGGTAAGCACAGGCTTGACACGGGACTTGGCGTACTGGATATACTTCTTAATAAACGGAATACTCAAGACCTCAATCTTCTTCTCGCGGCCGCGGCCGGTGGTCAGCGTCATGCCTGCATGCAGCATGACGTCGAACTTCTCGTAGACGGGCGTGGGCTTGTTGGAGTCGGCGTCGGTCTGGATACCGACACCGAGGGTTTGGAATGCTTGTTCGCGCACTGGGGCACCTTCTTCGGTGCCGGCTTGGCGGTAGCGATGCATCCTGAGAACGTGCTCGGAGACCTCTCTATCTCTCTTATCCTCAATATCATCGGTAACAATAAAGAGCAGATCGAAACGAGAAAGCAGCGAATCCGGCAAAGCAATGTTCTTATGCGGATCCTTATGCGTATCATACTGCCCAAAAATCGGATTCGCAGCCGCGATAACCGAGCATCTCGCGTTAAGCGACGTATGGATACCGGCTTTCGCAATAGTAACAGTCTGCTGCTCCATAACCTCATGGATAGCGACGCGGTCCACATCAGACATCTTATCGAACTCATCGATACACACCACGCCACGATCAGCAAGGACCATGGCTCCGGCTTCGAGGCGGCGCTCGCCCGTCTCTTTGTCTTGGGTCACTGCGGCGGTCAAACCGACGCCGGAGGATCCACGACCGGTGGTTGCAATGGCTAGGGGCGCGGTGTTGAGGACGAAGCGGAGGAGTTGGGATTTAGCCGTCGATGGGTCGCCGACCATCAGGATGTTGATGTCTCCACGGAGATGGGTGCCGTTCTCGAGGTTCTTCTCCATGCCACTGAGGAGCATGAGGAGAATCGCTTTCTTGATGTAGTCGTGTCCGTAGATAGATGGTGCCAGCGACTGTGCCAAGAGGTCAAAGACATTCTTCCTCTTAGCGATCTTGTTGATGTTGCGGATATCCGTATCAGTAATCGTAGCTTGCGCGATACCACCTCCAGATTTCGAGGACAGAAGGACGATGTTATTGGCCAGGACGACAGTCTTGAACAAAGCCGAGTTGTGACCAGCGTTCCTGTTTCCAAGCGATCTGAAAATGCCGACGAGCTGTATCCGGTCTCCAGGCTTCACTCTGTCCACCAAATCATCATCAAGAATAACATCCACACCTCTCGGCAGCTGTCCAGCCGGAGCCCTCTCAGGCATCTCCTGGATCGAAATAGTCTGATGATCTCTGTACGTGCAGTATCCATACTCAGTGACAAGTTCATTTCCATCTGGGTCTTTCGTTGGGTAAACACTGCCAGTGGTAAAGTTTGTGCCAGAAGTCTGATCGCGATACGACTGTGCCATAAAATTCCCCTTTGCCTCATTCCAGTGTACACTCCTCACAATCTTCGGTCTAACCAGACTACATTTCGTCACGATCCCCTCCAGGCTCACCATCTTATTCAAATGCGCGCTCGAAATCGTTCTCGGGTTGCATGCATTCACTCCCAATGAGCCAGCAAAGGCGCAGTAGTACTGCGTATCATCATCCGTCTGCTCCTTGGTAACATCCGGCAGCGTCTTCACCACATTTTTAAGAGCAGTGTTAAAGGCTTCTTGGTAATCGAAAGGGTTGGTCGATAGGCCTTCAGCCAAGGAGTCTTTGTGGTCGCGCACGTCGTCGATGGAGACGATGAGGCGGCGTTCGCGCTTTTGGAGCATGAGGATTACATCGCTGCGGTAGGATCTTGCGTGGTCGACGTCTGAGAAGTGTTAGTGATTGATTATGGAGAGGAGTGGGTAGAGAGAGGCGTACTTGGATCTAAGAACTCCTCTACCTCGCGCACACGATCCTTCATTTCATCATCCCTGATGTTCCACCCGGTACTCATTTTGGGCGAGTTTGCCGCTTAGCGGTATTTACTTGGAGGATTGAGTAGTAGGTCTTGTGTTTAAAGATAACTATGTTTATCATAGGTCGTGGGTATATCGCAGTTCACAGAGGAGTGTAGGTAGTTTACGTGGAGCTCCGTCGTTGCGACAGTGTTGTTAGGATTTGCGATAGCCGTTGGTGAGGGGACAGCTTTCGGCGGGTTGTGAACAGAAAAGTAGATTTGACGCGCCGCGTCCTAAAGACGCGTTTTCGCGTAAAGTGGTTGTTGGCATCCCTGACTCGGTCATTGCATTGATGTGCCACCCCATTGAAACACAGCCGTCGGAAAATTGTCTCAACACACCGTGGGCATTTGATGATTGCCACAGCCACACAACTTCGATTATGGGTTTCCAAGGCGGAACTAATAGAGCAGAAGCACATCTATCATATGTGTATAGGAGTTTTCCATGTTAAGTTCGATATCACCAGCCTTATTGGCCTTTGAAGTTGAGCTTTGAGCTCCCATATTCTTGAAACCAAGGGGTGGCAACCATTAAATTGGGCGCCGCAACGGAAAGGCTCGCAGTCATTCTACCATGCTTGCTTCGACAATTCAGTGCACAGCAAAAGAAGACATTTCCTATCGGTGGCTAAGCGCAAAAAGAGCATTCTTCTTTGAGTGGTGATTTCATTACAATGTATCTCTAGGTATGTATCAGGGTATCGTGCAAAAGACAAGGAATACCACCGGGCAGGACCAGCATCTACCATCTTCCTCTATCCCATTCTCTTCATGCTTGAACTCTTGTCATGTGGGTGAGTTGCAGTCATCAACCAGGGATGCGATGGCTACGGGCTGTGAGTGTGTCTTGGAGGGGCCCACTGGTGTGACAAGTAACCTCGCACATGCCGAAACCTTGTGTACGCAGCCCATCAGCCCACGTCAAGCCAGGCTTAGCCTCCACCACAGCTCCGCCTCCCATTCTCGGCCGGTACTGGCATCACCTGCTTAATTAAGCTCTCATCCCTTAGCAATAGGACTCTCCAACGGCGTCAGCTGTCCCATACTCCATTCACTCCCTTGACTCGTCCTCTTCCATCCACTCTCATTCACCTCCATCTTAACCTTCCCAATCTTATTCTGTAGCCCAATAGGCTGTCCCAGCTTCTTACTCGCCCTTCTCTTAGCACGCAGGCCAGCACGATCCATGTCCTCCTGTGCCTCCTGTAGTAATCCTTCATCGAACAAGCAGCCGATCCTCCAACCCAGATTCTCCATGATTAAAATCTCGGTCTTGTTGACCATTTCACAACTCCACATCCCTTGGCCTACTTTTCGCGCATACGTAGACGTGCGGACCCCTGTGTCGTCTAGAAACTTCTGTGCGATAAGCAGAGAAGAGGCGATGATAAGTTCAGGACGAACTGTATCAATGTGCTGCGACTGTGGTGATGGTGGCGACGACAGAGTTATCGTATTAGTCGCAAAAGTAAGTGAAGGTTGCTCGGCCGAGGGTGGCGGCGCGAGTGGTAACTGTTTTCTCCACGTCGACGCAAACCGGCACGTGAGCGAATCCAAAATTACAACCGCGAATGCGAGTGTCGGTGCTGGGAGGTTGGCACGGGAGAGGAGACCTTGGACGATGGTTGGCGACGGGGTGACGAGTGAGCAGGAGGATGGGATGAGGTTGGAAAGGTGGATGGAGGAACCTGCTAACTGGTTAGTGATTGGAAATGTGGAACGGCAGTTGATAGACTCACCAAGGAGTCTAGATTCCTCCTCGTTGCCGAATGCGGACTCAAGTGCTTGGGTGAAAGGGCTTGCAGCGTAACATGACGTCGGCGGAGTTGGGAGGCACGATAGTGGAGCGTAGGTCTGGCTGAAATAATCATCATCGCTGTCGAAGTCGAAGTCCTCTTCGTCGAGGTCACGCGCTGGAGTGACCTGTTGCCTTTTCAGAAGAGAACCGGTTGGCGGTGTAGACTTTGGCATGTTGGCAAAGATGTCCATGCTTGGCATAGTGGTAGTGAAGAGTGTGCTATCCATGATCCTGAGTTTGAAAGCTTCCGCGTGTAGAATGACAGTAAAGCAGCATAAATATCGCTGAACGTTCTATAGTTGAAAGACTGAATTAGGATGCGGCTCGCTTTATATCAGTGCTGACGACTGAGCCCAGTCCTCAAGGATGAGGCAAGGATAATGACAAGTTCCTGAGCTATCTTATGTACAGGAGCTCGTGTGCAGCTCCCTGCTGTCCTTGCAGATCTTACAGCCCTAAGCTTTCCGTCTTAGATGACAGCTCCTCCGCTATTCTCAATCAAGAACTCGCTCGTGATCGCCAATGACGATGTCAGTCAGCAGCTCCCCAAAGCTTGAGTGTGGAACTCGCACGGCAGGTGTTTGTGTATCCTTTGCGGTGAGGAGAGTAGGACGGACGATCAAACAGCGTTCTCGAAAAGACGCGAGGATGCGGTGAGACGGTGACTGCGAAATAACAGAAATAGAGAATGATGAAGGAGGGGAAGAGAGGTTCTATATGTACTCATGGCCAAAATGGAAACATGTGAAGAGGTTACAATAAGAGAGCTAGCACCTACACCGTAGATATAGTGGGGGCAGCCGCGGATCGCGAGTGGCTTGGAGCCAGCGGATAACGGACCTGCGAAGTGCCAAGAAAGCGCCGGAGACAAGGTTTAGGCGAGGAGGGGTGAAAGATCATCTTCCGCGTCGAACTGTCGTGTGGTGAGCAGCTCTTCCTGCAGCAATCACATGAGAGTAAGACATGCCAACCTCAAATACACAAACAAAGAGAAGAGGGTGTTCTCGAAGAACGCCACTTCATCTGATCCTTCGATTTTTGAGACAAGCTGAACCGTTTGTGCGCCGCGGCTGCGCTCCGTGCATCGCACCCCTCTTCAAGCGCCATCTACGGAAGGCCGCAGCGACCGCCTGCTAACACTCGCGATCCGCCAAATCACCACATAGTTAGGAAAAAAAACGAAAATTACCAAAGTGCCACCTCGGATTTCATGGTTTTCCAAACTGCCACTTTTGAGGATTCAACTTACTAAAATGCCACATCGAAGTCTGCCGTGCCACACAAATGACCTTGAACCCCTCTCCTCTTAGCCTCAGACACTGTAACAACTGAGATGAAAGCCAGGCGACCGCAAAGAGAAATTGACCTTGTTGAATTTGGAGAGCAAAACCTATTTGAAACTCTAGTTACTCATGATGGTGGCATGCAATGTCGCCGCGGCAGAGTGTTTGCGATCATCGACGTCAGAGCCGTCACGGCTCTGCCAGGCAAAACTACGGCGTTGACAGAGGCAAGGTAAGTAATGACAATGAGGACAATAATGCTGAGGTAGGCCATAATATAGGGCGTTGTGCTCCCTAGAGCTGGGGAGTGGCAGTTTTGATACTGAAGTTGTAAAAAGTGGCAGATTAGAAATCTGAGGGCTGCTGAGTTGGTATTTTTGGTAAATTTCCGAAAAAGAAAAAGAAACTCATGACATTTGTAAGCCTATTTTAGATAGCTGGGCACGGGGGACAAGAAAAAATGGTGTCAAAGAGCTTTTTGAAAATTGCCTTGGGAAGTGGACTAATTTTAGGCCATTTCTGCTACTTGACAACACCCGATTTAATTAGACCGGGAAAACTTGGTTGTAGGCAATTCTATTCCTACCAAATTTTGGGAACCCTGTTTTATTTCTTCATCAGACACTCAACTATGATCTTGTAAGTTAGCAGTGGTATGTATGTATCTTTGTATCAATCAACTGGGATTGCCAATTTTGTTATAACCAGATGCTGCTAGCAATTGCTTAGTTGAGATCAGTTGGTGATCACACGTGTACGCCAAACATGCCACAAAAGAAAATGTGAAGAAAAATGATGTTATTGTTGAGTCTAGGCGTCTTTACCTTACTCAAATGCATCTTGTTCAGTTGTCAGAACACGTCTCGCTGCAGTTTTAACAGCTCAACGCACCCTTCAGTTTTAAGTACACAAACAAGCAAGCACGCATGTTTGTTCTGGTTTTTTCTGGACATTTTCTTCACGTTTGTTTACACACCAGCATTCTGTAGAAGCTGTTGAGGCAGTCCTGGCACTTTTGGTTACCATTTGAGCTCTGTTGGTTCCAGAAAGTTCCACAGACCTCTGGTGCTGTTTCAGCTTTGTTTTGTTTGTCTGCTATGGATTCGTTGGGTGTCTGTGTATGCATAGAATGCCGCTATTGCCTGTTATGCAGCAGCTTCACCGAAGAGTTGTCACCACTTGCATCTGGTATAAATACAGAAAATGATAGCGAAACGGAGGCAGTAGGCAATCAGGGTAGAAAAAGATATTATTGGCAAGTAAAAAGCTTTAAAAGGCTTGTATTGTTGTTATTGCCAACAAGACCTTGACTGAGTCCCAAGTCCCGAGCTTGTATGGTGGTCAAGCACAAAAAGCAGGGGTAAGGGCGTTTTTTCACGAGTTCGGTGACTGTGTCACTGTTCAGATTAATTGTATAGGTTGTGATAAGACAGATGGCAGCAGAGTGTTTAGTATCATTGTCCAGACGCCGTTTGAAGAGCAGGCAACGTATAAAGTAAAGACGGAATGGGGAGTTATTAAAGGTTTACTTGATGCTCGGTTGGTACAAACACTCCCATACCTTCTTAGTGCTGACATGATTAACCGTATCAATACCAGTCAAGAGGAAATCGATGCCACCCCTCGTTTTATTGGTGAACAGCAAACCACGGCAGCAACGGTAGCAGTAAAGCGCGGTTGTTAGAAGGGAACTTGCCAAACAAACAGCTGTTGATGCTACAAAGCCAAGCAGCAATGCTCGATACACAGCCATGCGCTATGTCCGGAAGGTTGTGAGAATCAAAAATGAGCGTGGCTATACTGAGGTCAAATTGCGCTGGGGTAGAAGTTTGGCATCGTTAAATATAATTAATTACCGTCTCTTGGTCCACCACTCAATCCATCCTCGGCATTCGTCGCTATTCTAAGTCGTGGAATGTGTTCTGATGCGGTGCGCGATCGAGTCCTCGTCAGTGTCGAGCTACGGCGGGAAACTAAGCGTTGGTCGCGCAGAAATGATTAGGGTCGCGATTCTCACAGAACACACGTCTTCAGCCCTTAGCTTTGTTTTCTATGCACCTACTCCCACAACGTTCTCAAATCTGCCCATTCCATCTCTGATAGAAAAGCAAATGCCGGTGTTTTCTTTCTCGACGTTGCATCAACTCGCGATCTCGATACTATTTCCCAAAAGGCACCACCGGGCACCTTGGATCTCGAAGTCACGACAGATTCCAGCCCCACACTCGACACCGGAAGCGGCACCACAGTGACAATAATCAGGCAATCAACTCTAATCAACTCTACTTAAATCCGAGCTATTGAATGGTAAATATCCACCTTTGCGAACTTTTGGAGGCTGTGATATCCACTTCTGGCCACCAAGATCTTAACTGGGAACCGCTGCGCACCACTGCGCTTGAGGAAAAAATACCGCTTCGACCGGCTAAGATATCTCGAATCTTTTCCTCAGTCTGAACTTCGAAGATTTTGTGGTCGGCGACGAGACGGAGGGCCATGACGCAATGAGGTTGGTCTCTTCGTGTTGAGATGTTGTTTATTGCTCTTTCGGGGTCATCATTTCCTATTGTTTACTTGCAGTCTCCTGACACGCGCAGAAACGAGGTACTGTCAGTCTTGACATCACATCACTTCTCTTCCAAGTCTCCAAGCCCGCGTACCTGCATACACGCGAGTCTGCACGAGTCGGGTTGTGCAAAACATGCAATTCAGGGCAACGACAAAGGACCATGAAGTTGCTTCATTCTGCATGTATCTCCGTTTGATCCTCCCACTCTGTGACGATCAGCTGAAGATCGTTCTGGTTCACAGTTCAGCCACAGCAAGGCGGTGGCACAATATTGTCTTTCTGCGGAGATGAGCCACTCACATCGTCAATATGCCAAACATAGTAAGCTCTAAATAAAGACACCGAAGACGCCGATTCGTTATCATGAAGCCGAGCAGAAAAATACCAATGTCAGAGACGATGAGACGATGGTTGCCGATACGCTATCGCTTTGGATCGACAAATAGCTCAGTTAGGCAATTCGGCACACGATACCAAGAACGGTATGACGATGTCGAGCCTCAGGTCTAGACCGTCGCTGTGAGAACCTTGATGGATGGATTACCACAAAACGGTAGCGAAGAAGATGTTCTTCCAAAGCAGGAAACTTGAACCCAATTCCACGAGGGTCATAGTCAGTGTCGTTCCCCTTCGATCCCGATATCTCGGTGCCAACATAACTTTCAAGTTATCAAATTTGCTCTATTAAGAATTTCTTGCGGAATCTTGCGAGATGAATGTTCTAGCCGCGACCTTGCAGAGCTTCCTTCCCATTCCTTTGTCTTCAATTCTACATTTCTCGGACGGTTTGCTGCCGGATTCGATTAAGCTTTTCATGTCTCAGATGCAGATGCATTCTTCACCACAACTCGAAACAAAGCTGGAAGAGCCTTGGTCTTCCGGTTCTCTCTTTCTGGCTCGGATGGCTCCGAAGAAATTGTTGACGGCTTGGATCAAACCTTTGGATGTCTCAGATGCACTCTTCGCTCCGCATACCATTCACACTCGCTGGAAAACTCAACACTGTGTATTTGAATCATTCTTCGTTTCTGCCCTACTCCAGCTCCTCTATCGTAAACCTCGACGCCTGGTATATCCTAACTCCCAACAATATATACAACGCTTTTCTCATGCTTACTTAACGGAAATGATCACCCTGGCCGCCATCGCCCACTTTCCTACCAACAACACCTAGCCTAAGCTTCCTGGTAAACTCCTCAACCCTCTCCTTATTCTCCCTCTCCTCCCGCATTTTCTTCTTGCGTTCATACACAGCCCTCACCACTCTCCTAGTCTTCTCTTTACCCTCTTCAAAATTCACCCTGGCCAATGCCACAGTGTTCTCCACCTCCTCCGGCGTGTAAACAAAGTTCCACGTACTCATAAAAGCACTCGTCTGCGGGTCGATCTCACCATCTTGAACCTTCTTATTAGCCAAGAACGGAAAATACACCACCGCAATCCCCGCATCCGGCTCCATAAGTTGCCAATCCTCTTCCACCGCACTCCCAAGCTTACTCTTCGGCTCCGTCCTACTATCCTCATGCGCCCTCTCCTGTGTCGTCCCAACCCAAACATTGCAATAACCCAAATCCCCCGCCCCCTCATCAGGGATACTACTCTCCGTAAGCGCGGGCAACTTCTCATGATCAGGCATCGCGGTTTCTATACCCGCCTCGACACCAGCCTGTTCTGCTCGCGGTGTGATGCCTTTCTCGTGCGCTTCCTTCGCCGTCGCGACTTTCTCCTCTGCTTCGACGAGGGAGGAAGTCTCAGCCTCTTCAAGTTCTTTGGCTGTTTGATCGACACTCGCTTTCGGTTTGGGCCAACCCGCGCCGATGGGCCAGCCTTTTATCCCGCGCTGCAGTGCGTACCCTTCTGTGACTTGGAGCCAGTTCTCCGTCTTGATGTCTGCGGACGCATCGAATGCGATTAAAATATCTACATCCCTCCCCGGCCTCAAGCAACTATATATAGGGAGGTTATTAGACATGCCGGCATCCATCAACTGCAAGTGGCTCGCGCGGAAGATACTCTCCGGCGCAGTCTCGGGGAGCTGGCCTTCAAGGCCTAGGCAGAAGTTTGGGATGGAGGCTGGGTCGATGGGGTGCACTTTGGAGAAATCGTCGTTTCGTTCGTCGAGCATTTCTTGGATGGTTTGGAAGCCGACGGGGAGCAGACCCTGTACCACAGGCTTCACCTCCCTCGCATAATGAGACAAAGTCGCGCACATAGCTGACCCAAAAACGCCAAGTAACAATGGTAATCTGAGCTCAGGCGGTCTGAGGCCTTGCGCCCCATCTTCATCCCCGCTCGGCTGGATAGGTAAATCGTGCCCGTCGACGAATTTGCGGCCCATAGCCCAGGTAGGGATGCCAGCGGAGAATTCTTCGCAAAACATCTCATAAGGACTAATCTCAAACCATTGAAACCACGCCTCCCTGCGCGCTTTCTCTTTTGTCTCCTCACTCGGATGATCCGTTGCTTTTTCTTCCGCCGACGCCTCCTCTAAAATAGGGATTTCGTGGCGGACCGCGGTGTAAATCGGCATCGGCTGTTTTCCACCTTGCAGGGATAGTCGCTGGTTCGAGATCTTAAGGTCACGGTTGTCGAGGATTAACTCATTGCCGGGTACCAGCAGGCGCGCAGCGAGGAGCAAGCCGTAGATATCCACTATTCCGAAATCGGCGCTTGGGTCTCCCTTTAGCTTCTCTACGAACCCGGAGAGCAGGAATTTATTCGTAGGCGCCGAGTTAAGCAGTTCCAACGCCGCAGGTGGGTACGCAATATGTGTCCCCAGCCGCTGTTTCAGGTGTTCCACTAGCTTTGAGAAGTCGCGTTTGGCGAGACTGGAGTGGTAGAGCGCTTGCAGCCAGCAGGAGCCCGAGACGCCCGCGGTGTAGGTTATGCAGTCAAACAGCCCTGCTTCGGCGGTGGCTTGGAGAGAACCGGTTCCGGCCACCAAGGCGCGCAAGCCGCCGCCGGAGGACACGAGTGCGATGGTTGGGACGTCGTCGGGGTGGATTTCTTCTTCTGGGATACCCAAGTATTTCGCTAGAGCTGTGGTTGTGAAATTCCTCCTCTTCTCCAGAAACTCTTTCTCGTCGTCGCAGAGGTCGTGGGATATCCTGACGTTTGCTCTCCGAGCTACTTCGGGGTTGCTTTCAGGGTCCAAAGCGTCTTTCCATATCTCATCTGCGAGGGACCCACGCGCCATGGAAAGCTCGCGTTGTAGTTTTTCGAAGTTTTCGGGGAGTGTCTTGGCCCAGTCTGGGATGAGGAAGTCGACGAGCTCTCCTTGGATGTCTTCCCATGCCACGTCCTTTATGGATGTAAAGGCCTCGAGGCGGGAAGAGAAATTGCTCCATGCTGATGCGTCTTCATCTTGCGAGGGTGGTGCCGCTTGTGCTTGAGGGAGCTCGGCGAGTGCTTCTTTGTTGGCATTGGCGTGCGCTTCTTCGCGTGCTTCCTTTTTCTGTCGGCGCAGACGCTCGGCGCGTAATCGTTCTCTCGACTTGGTAGGTGGGAGAGGTTGGATGAGATCTTGCTCGTAGAGGATGTAGAAGAGTGCGCCTGCGACAATGACAGTCGTGGTGCCGGTGAGAATGCCGTTATTGGACATTATGGTGTTCTTCTGAGCGCCTGTCTCTGTTTTGAGACGCCGTCTCTGCTGATTTATGCGGCCATGGCGCAGGCGTTGTATATATGCTCTAGGACTGAATGTTGTCCTCGTATGAAGTTGACTTGCCTGAGCGCGCAGATGTGGAAATTGAGTCTGGCCTAGGAGGAGTTTGCGATAAGCTCCGATGCGCGGCGAGTGAAGGGAGGCAGTGTTGCGAAACATGTGAAGAGGAAGAATCGCAACCGCGACAGCGCAACAATGTCTTTAAGTATGTTTCATTCTAGGATCGCCATCGTCTGAGAAGATAGGAAGAAAACGGGATAAAATAGACGGGATAAAATGGAGAGGATGCGCCTCGAATCAAGTGATTCTCAGGAACATTTCTTGCCTTGTGCCTGCGCCGGCTGCAAAGCTGATGGGCCTGGAACCTTTCGATGTGACGTCGGAGGGAGCCGGGGACCAGAACGAACTGAAGAACGCGAAAAGACTGAAGAATCAGGCCTATGATCGAAAGAGGTACTGCTGCAGTAGGAATATTCTCACACAACGGAAATTGTATGGTCCAGCGAAGAGGATCAGAGAGTCCAGTGCTATTGTAGCTAAACGTGCGATTTTCTCAGTGTTGGGTTGCGCCGAACAGTGAAGTTTGAGGGTTTCACTCAGCCACATTGACCTGGAGGGGTAAGTGTGGCTCAAGCTGTGGTCCTAGCCACACTGAGCTAGTCCCAAGTGGCCTCTGATCCATGGCGGGCGTCCATCTTCGCACCAATATCATCTCCAAAACCGTCGACTTCAACCTCTGAAGGCCATTGCGCAAGCCAAACTACGCTCTAATTCAAACAGACTCCTACCCTACAACGCATGAAGCGTCGATCCAACTAGGTAATAACACTATTACGCGGGCGTTCACCTCACGAGAGGATACACCTTGTCACCCTGCTGGCTATTAAAAAGCAGCATTCGCACGCCAAGTCCAAGCCTTGGAAGAACAAACCACAGAGTCGGAACTTGGTCAACACCAAACTATCAATCGGCAACCTCTAGTTTGAGTGCTGGCTGCCCCACCATGGCAATGACTGCTCGCCATGCGGCCGACGAAGAAGCGCGCGCGGAGGTCGATGTTCTTAGCTCCAGACTCGAGAAGACAGCACGGTTGACAAAGAAGATCCAAGCATCTCTTACACGTCTAGAGACCAGTGGAAAGAGTGTGGAACAGGCTATTGGACCTATCTACGGAAACACTCAAAGGCTACAAGTCCTAGGCAGGAACATCGACCAAGTCCTACATGCTATCGAGCGCGTACGCCAACCATCTGACATCAAAAACAACGAGGAGGAAATAATACGAGGAGGGCCAGATGCTGTCGGCCTGTCGGCATACCTCAAATCCTTGGATAGAGTGAACAGAGCTATCTCGGAGCTAAAGGCAACAAATATGAAGGCGAACCAACAAGCCCTACTGGAGTTGAACCGGTTGGTGCAAGTCGGCAACCACCAGCTTGAGACAATATTCAGACGGATACTGCAAGAAGATGCAGAACCGGTTGAGCCCCTCAATTTCATCACAAAGTCTAAGCCATGGCCACTTCTGTCACAAGAGAAGACGGGCAAACTCGGCCTGATCAATAACTGCATAGCGGCTAGTGTAAAGCAGACCTCGGGGGTTGCAAAGATACCGCCAGAGGCGCCTACTTCGAATATTTACGTCAAAATCCGCGCACCCTACCTTCTCAACTCCCTTACAAACCTGGCTGCTGCCTCTGTCAACACAGCTAAGAAGACGAACTCCGACGTTATATACAAGCAAGGCTCGAACGGCATTGGGATGTACGCACAGGCGCTCGAAGGTGCTTTCATCGCCGAGTATGAGAATGTGACACAACTCTTCCCACGAGAGGACTGGCGGAGAGTGTTCATACAGACCACAGGGCCTTCGATGGACGACATGACCCAGGCTTTCAAAGACTTGAACACGCATATCCGTGCCCACATCACAACCGACTGCTTCCTAGCGTACGAAATAATCGACATAATGTTCACTCTGATGGGAAAGCTGGAGAAGCGCACGGGGGAGCTCAAGGAGAGATTTACAGTAGCAATGAAACCAATCAAGGATACGGGCAAGTCGTCCTTGAGTGAGTTGTTGGACGATACTAGGAAACAGGTCGCATCTACACAAATGCTGGAGAAGGATGTCAGTATCTTGCCTGTAACCAGCGAGACGATGAGCCGTCTGCTGACAATGGTGGATTATCTCCGCCCACTCCAAGGCATCATGATCTCCCTTGGCCCAAACGGCTGGAAAAAGCCCGCTACCACCTCTGAGGCACCAAGTCTGGCAGATTTCGATCCTAACGCAGACGGCAAAGGCATTTTTGCCGCCTACGCAGCCGACACAATCGACACCCTCATCTCCTCCGTGCAAAGCAAGGGCCAGCAAACCCTCAAGACGAAACAACTTCAGGGTGTCTTCCTTGCAAACAACTTGACGGTTGTACGGAGATCGTTGCGCGACTCCGACCTGGGGCCTCTCCTAGCAGGAAAACTGCAAACCCTCGACGTCTGGCGCAAGAAAGCGACATCCCTCTACATGGACCCCTGGCGCGACTGCTCCAAGCACCTCATGGACGTACAACTCACCTCCAGTAACAAGTCTTCCAAATCCCTATCGCGCCCAATATCGAGCGGGACCTCCACATCCCACGATAGTGCGGCGATCGTGAAGTCGTTGAGTAGTAAGGAGAAGGACGTTATTAAAGAGAAGTTCACGAGCTTTAATGCGAGTTTCCAGGAGTTGGTAAATAAGCATAAGGGGCTGAGTATGGAGCGGGAGGTCAGGGAAAGTTTTGCGAGGGATGTGCAGCAAATGATTGAGCCGCTTTATACGAGGTTTTATGATCGGTATCATGAGATGGATCGGGGGAGGGGGAAGTATGTTAAGTTCGATAAGGCGGCTTTGGTGGCTATATTTCAGGGGTTGGCGAAACCTTAGTGGCGGGCAAAGTATGACTGGGAGAATGGGCGGAAGGGAAGGAGGTGAGAGGAAAGACGATGTTAGATACCCAGGATGGAATATATAGGCCAGATCGGATGCCGTAGATGGCTTAATAGTATTTGTACTGTGCATTCTTTAATTGAACGCAGACGATAGCAAACCCGCTCTTGAGTATCACGCCAAGTCAAGTTGATACCTGGGGGAAACCCCTTCTCGTTCTCTTCGAGCGTGGTAATTCATTTATCCACCTACTCATCCAGGAAGTCACACTCGTAACTAAGCGTTCATGCTCCGTGCTCATCAACCATGGCCGTTCTAACCAACATGTATACAAGTACGTACAAAGTCAGACGCCTATCTTCCTTCTCCACGTAATTATCCTTGTTTACAAGCCACTTCTTTGTCGCCGTCCGAAGCGACTGGGGACCCTCACGATGAACGCTACCTACAACGTATTCTAACGGATGCACCAAGCTGGATCGCCAAATAGAGGCAACGGGCCACATTATTATCCAATGAAACGGAAATTCGCGAAAATGGATAGCTATTTGATTCCGAGCATGGCTATAGCGTCTCATGTACAAAGGATTACAGTGCGCTTTACAGAATCGAAAGAGTCTGCCCTATAACCATGCTTGTTTAAGTTACCATCATTGTCCCTTTCTCCCTTTACGAATAAATCGAGCCTCGGGCTCCTCTGTGAATTTGCCGTGTCAGGATCGGGCGCGGTGCCTCCTCGAATCTCTCGTTTCTGGTGTGTCGCGACTCCAACGAGTTCAAAAATTCGGTGCGGGACGCTCCATGGCCATGTGGTAAAAAACCAGCACCAGAGCAGTAAACCCAAAAATGGGGTTTCAATGCTACATCATGTAACCCACCTTCATCCTCTAAGGGCACGTTCTCTCTCAAATCTAGCCCAGTTGTTGCCGTTGGTGAGAAACATATATTTTTAGTTCCCATTGCCTCCGCCTTACTCCAGGGCTCTTTTCGGTAGATTTGTGCTCGAGGTCCTTGTGAATCTTGGATGTCTTTCCCTTCTTCGGTGTCGTTGGGATTTTCGTCAACGGCGTCGTTGGGTTCTTCGCACGCGGTGGCGGTTGCCCGGCTTCAACCCTGGGAGAGCCCATTACACAACATTGACGCTCATTCTCATCTGTTTTTGGTTGTCCAGATGCCCGCGCCCCCACAAACCGGTTAATATTGGCGCCGACGAGTAAATGAGTGTTGTTTAGACGGCGTCTCCTCCCAGGAACCCTGGCAGGCGGCAGACGCCGTGGTACACACCCTTAAGGCCTCCACTTTTGGCAAATGACCTTCAATCTGAACGGGTTAATTCCGACTTAGCCACGGAGGTGGGAAAATGTCGTGTATGGTATCTATGTATAGCAAGTGAGATCTATCGCCTCATAATGCGAGCAATGATGGAGCAAGAAAGCAATATGTCTACCATCTATGGTCTTTCAAACGCCAAAACACCGCTGTGCCACCCTTAATCCCCCTTTCTCAATTTTGTTGCACCTCCCTCAACGCCAACTCCGCAACAGCAACCTGCACATCCTTCATCTCCACCTCATCCCCCCCACCAAATCCACACCTCCTCTCAAACTCCCATACCCTCTCCTCGACCTTCACCCCATTCCATCTCTCCCCATTCTGATCCGCCGTAAGCGTCGGCATACCCACCTGCTCAATCGCGAAGCTCGCCGACACAGCTCCCATCCGCACGGCGCCGAGGATCGATCTGCCTCTCGCCATAGCTACGCCCAGGCCACCGAGGAGTGTGTTGCCGCCGCCCGTTGGGTCGATGACCTTGGTAGGATTAGTGTGGTAGGCTGGGATCCATGTTGCGAGACCATAGTCGACTGGCACTTCATCTTCAGAGTCTGATTCTGAGGAGGAATCCATATTCGTATCTTGGGCCAGGCCACCCAGTAGGGAACCGAAGTCGATGCCTTCGCTTAAGGCCAGATTACCGCCCTTAACCTTCTTACTCGGGCTCGTCTTCCACTCTTTCCTCGACTTTGTGCCATACGTCTCCCTCTTCGCCTGCCTCCCAGCATTCTGCCCCACAAAACACCCCTCCCCTCCACATCTCACCACGATAGCAACTGTGGAAAGTGGCTGCGAAGCAAGCAAGCACTCCGTCCCCTCCTCCACAAACTCCCTATCCACCTCCCCCGTCCCCCTCAACGTCTGCGTCTCCTGATCCCAAACACTTACCTCACCCATGCTGCCCATCAACTGACCCAGCTCCGCGTGGTTCGGCGAGCAGACATCAACCCACCCAAGCGCCGCAGTGACGTCGAGGAGGTTCTCTGGGACGCAGGAGTCGGGGACTGGCTCCCAGATGAAGATTGGCTTTGGAGATGTAGCGGTGTGGGCGAGGTGTTGACGGCGGAGGGAGGTGATTGTGTGTACGAGTTCGATGCAGCGTTTTGGGGCGCAGATGAGGTGGAAGGACTTTGAGGCCAAGAGGGCTAGGGACTCTAAGAGGTCTTCTGCGGTTAAGCGGAGCTTGGGGGTGGTGTATTTGAATTGGCGGTACTGAGTCTCATCTGTGTAGCCGTTCCATCCACGGGTCGTAAGTCTTGAGGCGTCATGGCGTATCAAGGCTGAGGTCTGCCATGAGGAGACAAGTTGATTTAAGCCTGCTGGGAAGTCATTGCCGGCATCGATGATCCATCCACATGTCTTGGACAGAGGTGGTGGAGAGAGGAGACGGGCGCCGACGGCTGAGTATGAGCCTGCGCCGCCGAGGATGTTGAATTGTGGTGTTTGAGGTGGTGGGTAGTAGATTTCGTCTGTGGTGTGTTAGTGAGTGAAATGAAGATGGAGGATAAATGAAATGCTAAAGCTATGCGAAACTGAAGAGGTGCAATGAAGGGATCTGTGTGTTGAGAGTTCACGCTCCAGCAGACCTGTGCAGCCTCACACAAAGGCATGGAGCGCAAGCAATGGGAGTACAGTATTGATTGGCATACATGGCCGAGAAAGAGCAAAGACTTGAATCTGCGCACAGGGAGGACGAGATCATAGAAAAATGGTCAAAAGAGGAATAGCTCAAAAAGGCATCCCACGATCATCCTCCACCTTCCCTGCCTCGCCAGACTTTGTCATGCACTCAAGAAACGAAACCCAACATACCAATGATAGACATGCCCAGCGTAACAAAGTCAATCTGCTGCTTCCTCGACACCTCGCCTTCCATGAGATACTCCTCATCGTCCTCCATGTTGTCCATCTTGGACGTGGTACGCAGTCAATCGGTTGTCGTTATGAAGGATGATGTTGTCGAAATGTTTGGGACGAGGTACCTGGGAGGTTTGCCGATAAGGTAAATTGTGACCGATAACGCCATGCATGAAACGCAAGGCGGAGAGACAACAACGTGGCGGGCGCATGACGGAGACAGGATTGTGCAAACACAAACGGAGGGAGGTTGTGCCGATCCGGCTGCTTCATTCTCATTATCTCCCTCTCAGTAGGCGACTCTCGAGGTCTTCTTGTTTTCGTGCAAGTCAAGCATATCACTATCACAAGAGAAGCAGCATATATCAATCAGCTTTTCATTTATGCTCTCGATACGAGTAGCTACAGTGATCATCCTCCCATATCTTCTCTCTCGAGCTAATGTCATCTGTCTTAAACTCTCCATGTCTGAATATCCGCTCGCTACCGTGCAAAAATGTATCTACAACCATCAAAATCGGTGTCGACCACCATCAGTCTTACCCAAGGCGAAGCTGTCAGCCAAAGCCAACAAGCATAGCCAAGGCACAACACTGAGGAGGAAGGACAGCCGGTACCCATGCATCCTTCCTCTATATCAATGTACTCTCCATGGATGTAGTGTCCATGAAGATGATTAGACATTAGAGATTGGTCCGGGCACAAAGGAAAAGCTAAAGTCAACCACACACACATCCTCGAAAAAGCCGGGAGTGGGCATCTACCACAAAAATTAATGTCGCGCAAAAGTGTCATCTCATCAAGCTGATGTAGTGACTCGAAAACACCAGATAACACCACCAACTCCCAAACCGTCGTCTCCCTCATGTGTCCCTCCCATGTACTGCAGCGACATAAATCACCATCGACATCACACTGATTAAAGGAGTGAGGTGATTTACTGAGCCTGGCCCGGAAGAGGCTTACGCCCAACAGCCGGCTGGCGACCCTTCACACTCGGCGTATGCTGAATGGTGGTCGGGCTGGCAGTCACAATAACCTTTGGGACAGCCATCTTATACTCAACTTCATTGATGCTACCCGGGCTGTCTGGGACAACAGGGCTCATCGGGATCGGGATGCTGGCTGGCTCTGGCTCCGAGGTAGCTGGGGGGGCAGAGATGCTGATCTGTGGTGGAGACTGAGCATGGACTGGAGCCCGGGTAGCAACCGGAGCATCAACGACCTTTGGAGAAGCTGGAGTGGTGGCCTGGGTTGGAGATCCTGGGAGTGGGAAGGTGGCAGCAATGTGGGCGACCGAGTCAGCGGATGGAATACCAGCCTGGGGAGTTCTTGGTGGACCCTGCTGAGTTGGAGTCGTGAAGCGTGGTGGACCCTGGTTCTGGGAGTATGCCTGACCAGGTGGCCCCTGGTTCATCTGCATGTTCAATGGGCTGCCGTTTGGTGGACCGTTGCGTGGCTGGTCGTTCATTCCCATAGCTGGGGACATTGGGCGACCCTGGCCGTTCTGTGGGCGGTACTGTGGACCTGCGCCGTACCTGTTTGGACCTGGGGAGTTTCGACCATTTGGACCCTGCTGCATTGGACCTGGTGGACCACGCATCATTGGTGGGCCGCCTGGACCTCCTGGGCCGCGCTGCTGCTGTGGACGATACTGTGGACCTTGACCTGGTGCTGGGGAGTTGCGACCATTTGGACCCATTGGTGGACCTCCTGGACCGCGTCCGTTTGGTGGAGACATGCGACGCTGGCCGTTTGGTCCCATTGGACCTGGTCCTCCTGGGCCGTTGTTTGGTCCGTTCTGTGGACGACGGATTGGGCGGTTGGAGATGCAGGTACGTGGGAGAACACCCTCACGCTTCAAGTCATCGGAAGCACACATGCACTATGAAGAGTTAGCACTGAACATAAATAAAGACGAAGGAACTGGATTTACCCATCCGTCATCAAACTCCTTAATAAGGCGAACAATCTCACCAGCTCTGACGCGAAGCTCATCAGGCATGGATGGGGAGAAGTCAAGGTGAACTCGGTAAAGTTGAACATTAGCGGCGGCGCCACCAGCTGCTGTACCAGCGACGCCAACAATGGAACCAGCATCAGAGCCTGGGCCCTTTGGATACATTGGACCACCCTCCTCAATGACACCGGCAAGAGGCATTGGGATGTGGACAGTCTGCTCGACCGTTTGCGGAGTGCCCTGGGCAGCGCCAACCTGAGCGGCATCCGAGAATGGAGACTGGCCCTGGATTGGAGAGAACCTGGTCTGGCCACCACGAGAAGTGCTGCGAACTGGTCCCTTTCCGATGGATCCGACGAGTCCGTTCTGTCCAGTCTGGATTGGAGTTGGAGCATTAGCCTTGTTGGAGGCGACTCCTGCGGCAGCGCCAGCGGCACCAGCTGCGAGGGCAGCTCCGGCGACGGCGGCTCCGTTGATCTCAGATGGACCGGCGGCGTTGATTGAATCGATGGATCCGGCATTGTCCCTGAATGGGTTGGCAGCGTTGCCGTTGTCCGAGTTCATCGGTCCCTCCAATCCGCCCTTTGGAGTCGAGTTCTGCGCGTTGTTAGAATTGATCCCGGAAAGTTTGCTCAAAACCATTTGGCTAGCACGGTTTGGCATGAACAAGGCTGTGTGAGGACGAACATCAAGGCGTGGAGCGGTAGACTTTACTTTCTCGGAACGGGATCCAACGGCAGCGCCTGCGCCGACAAATCCTGGGTTAACGCTATCAAACTTCTCGTTGTCGACATTATCCTTTTGCTTACGCTTCTTGGCGAAGAAGAAAATAAGTCCGGCGAGGAGTCCGAGACCGCCAATGATTCCGATTGCCATACCGGCCTTGGCACCTCCTGTCATGCCACCATCGACGGCTGGGACTGCAGTGGAAGAGCTGCTGCTGGTTGACTGGGAAAGTGGGTTGGCGCGAAGCTCAGTAGCCTCGATGATGCCGGTGTCGACCTCAATGCTGTCAGTTGGCTCAGCGCTTGAGATGGAGCCGACCTTTGTGATCTTGATGGAGGTCACGAGACTTCCCTCATCCTCATCATCGTCGGGAGCAGCCGAAGTTGGGACTGGCTTTGGAGAAACCTTGGCGGTAGTCTCAGCAATGAGAGTCGTCGGCTTCTTCTCAGTAGTCTCTGGTGCGCTTGGCTTTGGAGATGGAGAAGCGGCTGGCACTCTGGTGCTGACGACGACTGGAGTCTCGTCTGGAAGGCCCTCCATGGCTGTCGAGTAACCAACGACTTTGTCGGTGGAGGTTGGCTCGAGAGTGGAGTAGACGACTCTGGTGATAGTTCTTGGCTCTTGTGCCTCATCGTTGCGGTTGACCAAGCTGCTGAATCCCTGCTTGGCGGACTCGAGCGCGTCCTCGAGGAAGTTGCGTTCGGCTATGGCCCCAGCCATTTCGCGCTCAGCGTGCTGATGCATGTGACGGTGACGAATAGTTCCAGCCATTTTCGGGAATGGAACTTTGAGCACAGTGTGTATATAGTTGGACACGCTCGAAAACTGTGAATGAACAGCTTTGATTCGATTCGAAGTTGTGATTTAGGTCGTAATGGGTTGAATATGGTAGCCGCTCTACCCCTTCAATTACTCGAATGAGTATAGGTGTTTATTGTCGACTTATCTGTCGCAGTTTGAAGTCGTTTCCTGTGTAAAGAATGTGCGCGAGCAATTGTTGTTCGGCGTTCGTGATGTAGTTCCGGTGATTCGTGTGTGCCGGAGATTGGTAGACGGGCGACCTTGTAAATTGGCAGGTAAGGAGATAAAGAGTGACGAGCCTGCGCAAGGTACAAACAGCTCTCTCAACCAGGGGAGAACGGATAGTTCAACTAAAAGAATGACAGGCGACAATGAGGTCGCGACGGTGATGATGCTTTACGGACGAGAGGGAGCCTGCGTGAAAGGATTCTCTGGTGAGTGTACTGGTGTCAGACGTTGTTGGTGGGCGGAGAGACGAAGGTGGACCATCGCGGTTGTTCCAGGGACGCCAGGACGCCGGCCCCATCGTGAAGGCCAGGGGTCGCCAAATTGCCAGGTGCCAAGAATAGACGAACCACCTGTTAGCCAATCCTTGTGGTCGAGCGGTCAGAGACACCCAGGCATATCAAGACTAGTCAGGCACAGTGTCGCATCGGATATGAGGACGGGGTACAAGTGGAGAAAGGAGAATGAGCTGACAGCCTGCGACTCCCAGATGGACATAAGTCGGGCAGTTTCAGAGCTTTTTACTACATGGAGGACACCAATTATTATGACCACTCACTCCAAGTCACTACTATTCCTGAGCACGCCCACTGACTGAGCTCAGGAATTGCGAATAGCCTCTTTTTGCGCCCTAACTGGCGGCACAAGTTTAAAGTTCTCTGGAGGTTCGTGCTTATCAGAATTAACAACACCATGAATGCAATGTTCCCCTTTTATACCACTTACTTCTTGACCTTGTTCAAATGTCAACTCTCAAATGTCAACTCTCAACTCTCAACTCTCAACTTTCAACTTTCAACTTTCAAGCGCGTGGAAGGGCTTTACAGGAGTGCTTCTGTGACCACCCAGCTTGCGGGCACACACATGCCGCGTCCATTCACGTTCGGTTTACGGTACCAACGGTCCAATACCAACGGTCCAAACGAGGCAATCCTAGTGGTCACATCCCGTGACACGATCTGATAATGGCCGAACTCCAACATCTGGTCCAAGCTCTCGGATTCTTGGCTCATCTCCTTCACATCTTGACCTTTCAAGTTTGAAACTGACAACCCACAGTGGAAAGTTATTTAACGCCATGTTAAAACCATCTTCAGAGATGAAGTCGTGAAGCTCACGACAATCCATCCACTCTTTAACACGTGTTGCGGGTCCTTCATCTCCCTCACCACTATCACACCTCTCACCGTTTATCCTGCTTCCCAATCCTTGTATAGCTCTGTTTCATCTGGGAAGCCTTGTTGAAGGCGCCAGCATCCAGCATTTCAGCCACTCTTCGTTGCTTCGTTGCCTCTTTGCTTCGCTGCCTCTTTGCTTCGTTGCCTCTTTGCTTCGTTGCTTCTTTGCCACAAGAATTGCCGTGCTCCGTAGCACAGCCTTATTTCCCCACATGTGACCTCGAACTCAAATCAATGTGGCAAGATGAAGATGTCCCAAGTTTCAGAGCTGTCAGCCACAGACGTCGAACCATCGTGGAGGGGCGGCCCGCTTGCGAGATGGCGATCTTCGAGGTGATTTCTGCGTTTCATCATTTGACTCCCGATTGATCACGATGAGGTTTGGATGAGCAATGACGTCAGTGGTGTCCTTGGACACTCTGCAACTCGCAGTATGGAAGACTGGTACGGAGTACATAGAATCGTGTCATTGCAGTTCCTCGAGCATGCTTCATCTCAACAAAAACCCCTGTTCGCTAAACCACACACTTCAAATTGGCAAGCCCAGTATAAGTTACAGATTGGACTCATGTGAGCTTAGCTAAGCAGTCGATACGTGGCTGAGGCACGACTTCCTATCATCACCAAAACAACAAGGAAGTATAAAACAAGGCTTCTTCATAGAAAGCAAACACGTCTAAGGCAGGCAGGCGATTTGGGCATTTCGTTATCTCAAATGCTTTGTTCTGCCTGTTTGGGCATTTTAGAGCATTCTTTTTTGTTGTGCTCTTTTTTTGCTTTGGAAAAGCAATTGGATACATTAGACCTTCCACGGTAGTTCAAAAGTTCCTCGGAAAGGCTCATGGGTTATATATCCGCCGTCGTTGTTGCTGCGATCCGCGGCCTTCTCAATCAGTCGTGTGACAAGATGCATATAGCATCAAATATATATAGCATCAAACACACAGAGCATCAAATACATATAGCATCAAACACATATAACATCAAACACACAGAGCATCAAATACATATAGCATCAAACACACAGAGCATCAAACACATATAGCATCAAATACATTGAAGGTTCTTGATGAACTATGCATGTACACCAAGCCAGGATGCATTTCAGGCATATCAAGAAGGTTAAGTCCGTATTTCGCTTGTCTATATCTCCCACCTTCTCATCTGCTACTGTATTTTATTCAACTTGGTGCCAAAAAAAAGGCAAAATCGAAACATGCTTCCAATCTCCAACTGCCTCTCGTTTTTAATGGGCACCTGTACTCTGTGTCTGTTCTGTGCTTCCAAATACCTTCTGAGAAAACCTAACCGATGTATTGTGTGCTACTATCAATCAGACACTACGACCATCTGGCAGCGCGTTCAGAAGCAGAACCGAGCGATATTCTCACGTTCGCTCAACGGACGTCGACAACCTTATCCAACCTATCAGCTGACGTGAACCTCCAATGGACAACACATTCGAGCCTCGACTATATCTACAAACTCGCACTCATCTATAGACGAACCACCATCCACAAATAGAGCGTCAGAGAGAACGTATGTTGGCAGCCCTTGTTATGGTTGGCGTGCTCCATATGCGCGAGTTTCCTCTTGAGCGCTTGATTCCTCAACGCCTAGCTCGGTCCCATAATCACTCCGTAAACTAGAGCTGAATTTATGCCATCATTTCACCACTTCCCTTCGATAGTCATAGCTGGATTTCTTTATTTATGCCTGACCCGCTGAGGCTGTTGAATCTCAGCAGCCCAACACTTTTGCACTCCTACTACATCTACCACTTCTCGATACGGTTCTTCGCTGCTATTCAAAAATTATGTACTTCTAACACTACCACTGTGTGGCGAGAGTCTGCATCTCGCTTTGATGAGATAAGCTTCGTAGGCTTCATGTTCACTGTAGCACTTTGAGTGCGGAATGAATCCTCTTAGTGTTGGCCGATGTGGATGGGATATCGCCTTTGCCACTATTATAGAGGTTGCCGTCACCAGTTCACCTGAGTCTTACGCATCTTACTCGTGGGCTCGGGTACAAAAATGGCGCTTGGAAGACGTCTAGTGTGCTCATGGTGTGTAAGCAGTCACGCAACCCGACTACAAAGCCGCTGATGGTCACGGCCAACACATTCAATTCAGAATCTATATATTGACGCGATGGGGTTGCCGAGCTCGATCCGCAACACCCGAAATAACATCACATCAGTGGTAATATCCTGGTCTGGCGTTCGTTCTTTAGTATTGTGCCTGTGGCTTCCAAGCCCTGGTAGTCGATAATTCCACTCACAATACCAGAGTGCGTTGCAGAATTTCTACTGTGGGCTTCCTCAGTACCTCGATGCCTTTATACCACCTCTACTAAAGCCATCTCTGCCCAGCTTTCCCATCCTCCTCCACACTCAACCGACACCCGTAACAAGGAACATATATAAACACAGCGCCTCCCGCCGAGACCATGATGACTTTTCACAAGCATAATTGAGTCCTCGGGAGCACTTACATGTTGGGCTTTCCTCCGCACACAAATTGCCGCATGGAGCTGAAATCGTTAGCAGGCATCGTTCCGTCCCAATACCTCAATTCGGAATCTATATCTACCAGCCCACCGAGACCATTGCGTTCGTTCCACAAAGGGCAAAATCTACGACAACAATAAGGAACGTCTCGATTAGGGTTCTTTGCTGGGGTTTTGTGGATTTCTCTTCTGGTTTGGACCCATAGTCAACGACTAACGCGAAGAAGCTGTTAGTGCTGTCACCAATACCCTTTGCATTGTTGTCAGTGGCTTCCAACCACTGAAGCCACAAGTCAAGCAGATGTCGAAGAGCGCACCCAGAAAGTGGAAGCCAATATACTCGATGCTACCCGGTTCGCGCGCCAGAGGTTAGGAGCAAAAAATTTACCACAGCGAGCCGGTATTACATATGGTGTAAGACCGATTTCAAGATCAACAACTTCAAGCAAATCCCTTGACATCCTCCACTGCATCTCTCTTCTCTTCCTTCAATCTCTCAAATTCCTCCACCTGTCTGCTCGGCTCCCTCGCATTCGCCCTATCGAAATCCTCAACCCTCTCCTTCAGGCTGAGCAAATCCGGACTCCTCTCCATCCTCTTAAAAAGACAATGTTGCCCATACGCCCTCCTATACCCGGGCACGTCAACCGGCAACCACAGCGTCCTAGCAAGAACATGCGTTCTCTGGACATCCAAGAACGGCTCACACTTCACAATCTCCCAATTCACCGTATCCAGCATAAACGCCTTCTCATGCTCCGTCGGGTCATTACCAGGAAAATACGTGTCCACCAAGAAGTTACAGTTACGCACGTCGGTGTACTTCCCCATATCCTCTTCATTCTTGTCGTTCATCCCCGAGGGCATCATCCACGTGCCTGCTCTCCAGCCAAACCCGCTGCCTTTTGACGCTTCGGCGAATTCACCAGGGAGAAGGCCATCGAAATCGGATTTGATGAACTTGGCTTTCATACCTTGGGGTAGGAAGTACGAGGTCGGGAAGCGGTACCAATCTTTTCCATAACAAACAGTTCTGCCTGGTGCGGTCATGTTTTCGAATTGGGGGGCGTTGAGCTTCGAGTATATGCTCATGGGCGCATGGTAGGCTTCGTACATGCCGTACATCCTGCTTAGTCCCAAGTTGATGGCGCCTAGCATTGTCGAGACGACGAGCAGGAGCTTGAGGGAGGCGGGGATCTTGCCAATCAGGGTGCGGGGGTCGGAATGCCCGAGGTGCGCGAGGACGATGTGCAGTGCCATGGCGGCGTTGAGGCAGAGGGCTGGGTAGGCGGGGTACATGAAGCGCTCCTCCTTGTGCGGCTGTAGGGTAAAGATTGCCAACCATAAATAAAAGGGGCTCATGAAGATCACGGTCCTCAGTCCTGTGGTGGCCGACTGGCGATCGCGGCTGAAGAGTTTCATGAGGAGGAAGAGCGGTAGTGAGGCTAGCGCGAGAATGAACCAGATGTTAAAGTTTAGGAGGAGGTTGCGGATGTAGAAATGCCAGGGCTCGGTGCCGTAGATGTTAGGCCCGCGCCCTTCGCCGGCGAAGACGTTATAGAGTACGATGTTTAATGGCACCAAAGCTGTCTTGTCGTAGAAATAGCTGCTTACACCGAATTCGGCTGCAAGGACTAAGAGGGAGGCAACGATGCCGCGGATGAAGCGCATCACGGTGTCTGGGAGAGCATCTCTTGAGCTGACGGCTGCGAATATGACCTCCTCGACAAGAAATGGAACGGCAAGAGCTACGCTGAATGGCCACCCGAGGATACCGCCAACGGCGAACCAGAATATGCCTTGGGCTGTCTTGAGTCCCCCACGCCAGTTTATAAATGCGGCCATGCCGAACATGGTGGTGTACATTGCGAAACTAGATGGCAGATATGCGGTGGATGCTCTGAACATGCCGGGGCTGAAGATCATCGAGATGAGGAAGAACATGGCGATTCTTGGGTTCAAGGTAATGGTGATAACTCTGAAGAGTTGAGTCTGGGCGACGGCGCAGGAGAAGGCGAGAATATAACGAATATAGTAGAACTCTGCAACCTTGAGGGGTAACCAGTTAGCGAGAGGTCTAGGGAGCACTGTGAGGAGTCTCACCTTAGCTGGGAAAGGCAAAAGATGTCTAAAGCTGCCGATGATAGCATGTATGGCAACATAGAGCCATGATCTGATGGCATATTGTGGCGAGTATTCCCAGGTCTGAAGACCATAGCCATGGCTCAGGTAGTGCGTAGGTTCCCAGTAGTTGAAGGTTTCGTCACAATCTTCAATTGGCGAGTATGCAGCGGATATCAAATTGGCAGCGAGAAAGAACCAGAGGGCAAGGATCGGTTTCACAGCGAAAGGGGTCGCTGGAGGACTGCAAACCAGTTAACCTCGAGCTCTATACTATGCGATACTCTCAACTTCGATGCGACTTACACCTTCTTGCGCTTCACAGGCGCATCATGTTGGATGTCCACGGGTGGCTGTCTTTGACCCGTCTGAAGCTGAGGATCCATATTTGGTAGTACTAGAGGCATAACTATACACACATTTCTTCAATGGTGTTGTTGAATCTGGTGGGATTCGGCTTCCCCCACACCAATTAATTCCGGTGACGAAACCAAGCAAGGAGCTCTTTGGACCCCTGTCGTGGTCGTGTCGCTCTAAGGCGGGGGCTTGTTCAGTGCGCTTTATCGCCTGGACAGCCTCGTTCTTATCGCGAAATTTATTCTTGCGCAACCCACCAGGCCATCTTATGCAACACTAAGTAAACAATACTTATTCATATATTTTCGTCTAAAGTATTGCTAAGATAGTCTTATACCGTGCGGAGCATCATCAAGCATCTTCACATTAGGCTCTTAAGCCCCTCAGCACGCAACAATGGACGGATCTGCCGGTAACCTTGCTGGCCAGCCAGAGCACGCCGCACAACAGAACGCCAATTCGAACGCAATGGATGTCGAGACTCCAACACCAGCTGGTATCCCAGGATTGGGATTGCTTTCTGCAACTGCTCCAGCTCCAGCTTCCGAGCCAGCTCCAGTCGCCACCGAAATCGGAACTGAGGCCATCACAACCACCGCTGTCCCAGACCAGGCGGAGGTCACAGCCGAGTCAAACGATGCCACCATGTCTGCCGCAGCACCAGTTGGGGAGGGAGAGCCATTCAAATATGCCCTCGAGGCATTGCTGGGAGGGCTCGAACCACAGGCAAATACCCAGACAACCACTGTCGACACCACAACTGTCGTCCAAGCGGCAGCACCAGTTGTAGAGACTCTAGCTGTCAAGGAAGAAGAGGTCAAGCAGGAAGGTGTGAAGCAAGAGGACATCGCGATGGAGAACACGGCCGCCGAGCCAACACCAGCACCGACTGCAGCGATCTCAACCACAACAGCCATCCCGGACGTTCTCGCAGTCGCTGCAGCTGTTCTGCCAAATGATTCCGCAATGATGGACTACATTCCACCAGCAGCAGGCGCAGTTACCGCCATGGGCCAGCCAGCGGAGGAGGAGAATGTTGAAGATCAGTTCGCAGAGGACTCCGACCCATATCAGTCTTCATCGTCGGATTCCAGCGATGATTCGAGCAGCGAGGAGGACTCTGATGATGAGGACGCATATCAATTGCTTGATCCACATGAACAAGCACGCATACTTATGGAAGAGGGGGATGGCGATGATGGAGAGGGAGGAGGAAAGGGCGGCTCAGGAGGACAGCTGAGAACCAAGAACGAAGTCCCAGAAGAGGTCATCCCGAAGCCAGATGTTACGATTACGCCCGAGATGAAGCTCGAGGTCTTGGGAGAAGTTGAAGCTGTTGTCGAGAATATGGTTTTGATTAAAGCAAAGACGTCCGGAGAGTACAACGTGCTGGAGAGTGGCTCGGTGTTGTGCTTGGAGGACAGAAGCGTTATTGGCGCTGTGGCAGACACAATCGGAAGAGTGGAGGAGCCATTGTACGTCGTCCGCTTCACCAACAACGGGGAAGTCGCCAAGGCAGGTGTCGCAAAGGGCGTCCAGATTTTCTACACCGAAAGGTTCAGCACCTTCGTCTTCACCCAGCAAATCAAGCAATTCAAGGGTTCCGACGCCTCCAATTTGCACGACGAGGAAGTCGGAGACGAGGAAATAGAGTTCTCGGACGACGACGCAGAGATGGAGCACAAGCGCCGCATCAAGCAGAAGAAGCTCGAGAAGAGAGGCATCAGACCGGGAGATAGAGGCGGAAGAGGTGGACACGCGGATCGCCCACATCCATTGAGACAGGAGATTGGCCAGCCACAGCACTACAACCCAGCCCAAGGCATCAGCTACGATGACGAGGAAGATGGACCATACAAGCCCCTGGCTCGCCCATCAGGCTACGCAAACACAGTCGGCAAAACCGAGGCACCAGAGGAAGGCGCATCATTCGGCGGCCGTCGCCCATCACACAGCAATGACAATCCATCATTCGCTGGACGTGGCCGCGGCGGCTCCGACAGAGGTCGCGGCGGGCGTGGCGGCGGTGATCGTGGCGGCAGAGGCCGTGGCAACGACCGCGGAGGCAGAGGAGGAGCCCGTGGCGGTGCCCACGCACCACAGCAACAACAATACCCACCCGCCCCAGCGGACGCCCCAAAAGACCCACGCAAGCTACCTGGCTACGTCGCCCCCTCGACCCCAGCATATGGCGCTTTTCCTAATCCGTACGCAATGCCTCCGCCACAAGCCGGGCAATTCCAGATTCCCCCCGGATATCAATCACCACCAGCTAACCCGTACATGGCGTTCCCGCAACCTCCGGCTGGGTGGACGCCACCTGCTCCACAAGCGAACGGGCAACAAAGAGGTGTACCACAACAGCAAGCACAGCAGGGAGCGTATATCAACCCAGCGTTCTTCCAACAGATGGCTATGATGCAGCAGATGGCGCAGGCTCAGCAACATCAACAGAATGGCGGACAAGCAACGCAGCCGCAGCAGTGGCCGCAACAGCAGATGCCGTATGGATGGCTACCTGCCCCCGCACCGCAGAGTCCGCCGCAAGGCCCGCAGAAGGGGGGGAGTGAGGAGAGGAAGTAAAGGTGGCAGCCTAAGGATTTAGAGATAGCAGTCTAGGGCAACTACCGGAAAGGGATAGTTTGTCGTTGAATATCTGGCTTATTGCCGGGTTACAAATCACTTGGGTTAAGGGAAGATCGCAAGACATAGGGGATAGGATTAGGAGATAGGAGTATGATACCTTGGCTGTTTTCTGTTTGTTGCACCTACTTCTGTGTTCTCACGCATCGCATCGAGTCCCTTGTGCCAAACCTCTGACCAGGAGTGGACCTGGTGCGTTTTTGTTATGTCCCCGTTGGCGATAATGTAACTGGCTGACAGAAATGAACCATGACAGCAACAGAGAGGTTTAAGTCAGCAGCATCAACCGAATCTCCGTCTCTATGTCGTAAGATATTTCGAGCCCAACCGATGCTGGCATGGCCTCTCGCAGACAAGAGGATTCATGTCTCCCAAGGAATCGAGAGAGAGCCCAGCTCGAGACATTTCCAGTGTGGTGATCTTATTTTGCTTTTTGTAAAACATTCTCGCGGCCAGGAGAGGGCTTATATATAGGCTCTCGGTTTGAGGTCTAGGATCTGAGCATTCTTTGCTAACTATCTGGAGCTTATGGGAAATTTGGGCGGAAAGACGGGAAAGTCCAGCATGTCAAGGTTTTCTAGTTCTCAATCGTGCTACAATGGTGGATGGAATGGTTGACGTACTCCCTGTGGTTATATCTCCCACGCGGACAGGTCGTGCCTGCTATGGACGATTACAGGGAAGTTTAAAGACGGAGAAGACTTTCACAGCTGTTGTACATGACTACCGAGATAAGGCAGAAGAGGCCAAGAACAGAAATAGTCGCCACGTATCGTCACTTGATTTGAGCTGAGGAGGCGGTGCGCAAAATATCCGCACCGTCGTCGGATAACTTTTCGCATGCTAGTTGGTGTAAGACGGGCGTTGATAGACGCTGCTGTTCGAGGCGGTTCCATCACGACTATATACTGTCCTTTACATGTAGGAAAACTCCAATCCACTATACGTCTCTTAACTGGTTGGCCACAAGCTCCCTCGTTGTTTTGCATGGAATAAAGAACGTGAGCCAATTGCGCGAAGAACCCTATGTTGAAAGGGCATGTTCTTGGTCAATTGTATTTGTATCGAGATTTTTCAATTCCTAGCACAGCTGAACGGTTTTTTACTCGCTAGAACTTCCCCCTTCGCACCTATGATGCCGAAGTGAGGCAAGATAATGCTCTTGGCCCAGCACCACAGCCGGCACCTACTTACTGGCATAGGGGACCGGAAGAGCATCGATTAGGAGGTATCCCAAAAGGTGTTAGGTCACCATGAAGTCGGACTCTTCGCGAATTACAACGCCGTATTATATTTTCATACCAATTGGCTACCCATTTATTGGTCATAATCCGGATCCCGTTGCTGCATCTTCCTCTCCATCACATCAAACGCCGGCATCGCGCTGAACCACCCAGCCATCTCAGTACCAATAGCCTCGTACGTGAACTTGGCGTCCTCTTCGTCAATAGTGACAGTCTTGATCCCACGCCCAGCAGCTGCAGCATCAGCCATCAACTGGCTATGGCAGCACTTCTCAAGCGACGTGAACCAGAAGATACAAGCCTCGATCGTCTTTCCCGTCGTAAGCAGCCCATGGTTCTGAAGCAAAGCAGCCTTCTTTCCGCCCAACGCCTTAGCGATGTTCTGTCCCTCCTCCTCAGCGAGCACAACACCCTTGAAGCTGTTGTACAGCGCGATGTCGTTGTAGAAGGCGCAGGAGTCCTGGGTGGTGATATCGAGGTTGATGCCGAGGGAACAAAAGGTGCGTCCGTAGATCGAATGGGAGTGTGCGACGCAGTCGATTTCTGGACGGGCGGTGTGGACGGCGTGGTGGATCATGTAGGCGGCTTTGTTGAGGAGGCGGACTTCGCCGCCATCGACCACTTCGCCCTCGGCGTTGACACGGAGCAGGTCCCTGGCCTTCAAGTGTGGCCAGGCGACGCCGAAGGGGTTGACCCAGAAGGACGTTGGCTCGACTGGATCCTAAAAGACAGGTCAATTGAGAATCCTTTACCAACCGATTAGTTTTAAGGTACTTACTCTGATTGTGATGTGACCTGCGACACCCTCATCGTAGCCGAGCATTGCAAACATGCGGTATGCGACGATCAGGCGGCCCTTGAGGTAGGCACGCTCCTTGTATGGGTCATCGAACTTCTTTGGTGATGGGAAAGCAGGTGTTCCCTTCGTGGCCACAGCTGCCAATTGATCCTCCTCGGTATCGACCTTGTCATCAACAGCTCCCTTGTCGAGGATTGGCACGTTTGCCGTCTCAGTTGCGGTTGGTGGAGACATTGTGATGGTGGCTATATGAGATTTGACGTATAGAAGACAGTGGGTATAGAACGAGACAAACGAAGAACGATCTTATGTGGATAGAGAACGTTGAAATTGGTCGTCGAGTTCAAAAAGAAGGAAGTAGGGGAGAGGATACGGGGGGGAAGCTTAGGTCTATATACCTAGTCCTACCGTAAGACGAGATGGGAATAACCCTTAACCACTGAATGCTAAGTGGCGTCTCGTGTTTGTCACGGTACCATCTTACACCACATCCTTTTGAAGGCAAGTGTGAGGTCAAAGTACGCATACCGACGATCTGGCGGCAGAGTGTGGGCCAGGAACGAGGGGCACTGCCAAGGCGGAAATCCCGGGGCCTTGACAGCACCGAGGTCCTCCATTGATTGGGTGAATGAGGTGGATTGTGGTATGTACCCCGCCGTTGGGTTCCCCATTCCCCGCAATGGGGCGTTTTGTTCCATGAACTGACAAACTGGTGTCTTGTCGTTGGCGGTGATGGGCCGGCATTTGCCAGTAGCGAGAATGAAGAATGCTGTATCTGATCGAACTCAGAGTATCTTACCAGCCTCTAATGTCTCGGAACCCGAACGGCGCATAGATAGTCGCCCTCATTAACCACAATATCGGCTTTATCATTGTTAAACTCGGTATCCAAAGGTATGGGTGAGTTTCTGTCCAAACCATACTCTCTGCACCCATCAAGACTGCCTCGACCACATCCCAGGTGATTAGATACAAGGTGAAGTTCATTCCTAAGGTCTTTGAATGTGACAATGTGTTGCAAAAATCGCTTTAGTTTGACCTACTCAAAGACTCGAAAGTGCTGCTAGAAACCACTTTATACTCGCCCAACAACCGTCCCCGGCTCCGGTGATCGAAACCTGTGGAGCGTGAGCGTGGCATCAAACAAAGCACGTTCGTTACCAAGTAGAACACAGTCACGATACAGTCAGCTGAGACGAAGAACCAGAAAGTTTGGCAGCTTTCTTTCGGTCGTCTAATTCTTCCCCTCATAATCCCTCTTCCAAATCATATCCCAATTCTCCTTGTCAACCGCAAACTCCCTCACAAACACATGCTCAAGCTCGTGCGTCCTCCTCCCCAACAAAATCAGACTATGCAACGGCGCACCAAGCACATCATCCGCCTTCTCAGCCAGCTCCTCCAATGTACCAGAGATGTAAGTCTCAGTCTCACTTCCCACCCTCGCACCACCAATAGCCAAACTATGCTTCTCATAAGCACCGCCCGTTCCCGCGTCTTGTCTGATCGCCTCTGCCTCGAGAAGCTGCTGCGCGCATTGGCCGACAGTCATGTACCGCGGCGGCTCGTAGATCTTCCTCCCCCTCGCCATGTTCTCCAAACTCTGCTCTTTAACCTTGATATCCAGCAACACCAAAGTATGCAGGCCAATACTCCTATTCTCTGCCACCCTATCATAAAAACTCAGCGGCTTCCAGCTATCAGTGAAGAAGACCATGGACACGCATTGACCGAAGTTGTAAAGCTGCAATCCCGACGAGCCAATCGCAGACATGATAGACGCGTTTGGGAGATAACGGGTCTTGATGCCCAGCTCGCGGGCCCGGATGGTGAAATCGGTGTGTGTGGTTGCGCCGTATGGGTCCCCGACGACGAGGAAGGCGACGTCTTCGGTGTCGGCGCCGGCGAGGATGGTGTCGGATTCGGATTCGACCATTTCACGGTCGGCGACTATGACTGGGCGGCCATAGTACTCTTCCTAGACAAGTATTAGAAACATTTTCAAAATCATGCTGACTGGTTCGTGTAAATATGAAATGAAATGAGTGCTTACCAAGATCCTAACATCGCAGAGTAACACCGCGGTGTAGTTCTCAAGGTAAACTCGCGCTGCCTTCTTCACGATCTCGAGGCCCTTGACAGTGATGTCCTTTTCGTCGGACAAGCCGAGGCCGATCAAGTAAAGCATCTTTGCAATGTTTACTTTTGCGTAGAAGATGGGACCTTGAGGGGTAGAGGCATGGAGGGGCAGATATTTCCGGCGCAAACACGTCAAACACGATAAGAAATCAGCTCTTATCGGACCTGACGCCTTGAGGTCGCTGTCGCATCTGAATGCGCCACGACAAACCAACAAGACATGCTATCCACGATAATCATACAACCTTTACAAAGACACCACGACAGAAGCGCGACTTGATCACACTTATACGTATTGGAGGTACCCAGAGAGCACCTACACAACACCCACAATGGCCGACCGCAACGACTCCGCCTACGGCGCACCAGCCAGCGACACAGACTTCCGCAAAAAATACGACCGCGCCGAATACGCCGAGAAGGCACGGGTGCGCGAAGCCGCCGAAAAAGAAGAATCCAAGCTCCGCTACGAAGCCAAGCTCGAGGGGAAGAAATACTACAAGCCCCTCACAGGCGATGAAACCCTCACAGAAGCCCGCCGGACGAGGCTTGATGTCGCCGCTAATGTCGGGAAAATAAGTCTGTTGCCTGCGGGGGCAAGTACGGGGAAGAGAGGCAGGGGAGCGGGGTTCTATTGCGAGGCGTGTGATTTGACGTTTAAGGATAATTTGCAGTGGGTTGAGCATGAGAACTCTATGCAGCATTTACGCGCCATTGGGCAGACGGGCGAGGTCAAACGAGCAACACGCGAAGAAGTGCATGGGAGGATTGAGATGCTGTGGGAGCGTATACAAGAGGAGAAGATTGGGGATGTTAGGACGCTTAAAGAGCGCTTGGAAGGGAGGGCGGAGGAGGAGGAGAAAGAACGCGAGGAGAGGAGGGGGAAGAGGAGGGAGGCGGCGGAGAGGAAGCGGAAAGAAAAGGAGGAGGACATTAAGGTGAAGAGGGAGTATGGTGATGATGTGCGCGTGGAGGGGGAACATGAGGAGGAGGATATGATGGCCGCGATGGGCTTTGGGGGCTTTGGGACGAGTAGGAAGTGATGTGTGCTCGGCATTGCGGGTTCAGCGTGGCGTTGGTGGTATTGATTGTGGACGTAGAAACTCTTTTGGCCAAAACCGATTGGTATGGCCCGGGCCGACATGAAATGGATTTCATTAAGATTATCATCGAGGCGCAAGCAATTAACCATTAGAATTGTCAAATTCGATATTAACTTCGTTAAGGAGGTCGAAGGCACCCGCTTAGTTGATATACACACATTTCGACGATGCAGCTTTTGGTGGTGATTGAGTATGTGGTGGCCTTTATACCACCACGAAGCAGCTACCGAGGTTACGTTGGCCAACAGTCCAAGATATCGCTGATTTGGTGGCCCCTTGGGTTCGATGCGGGCTAGGCATTAAACTGCGTCAAATACACTTGGAGAAGCTGGGCAGATTGGCTTTGGTACTGAAGAAATGCTAAGTTAGGCCTACCGAGTCTGATATATGGTATGCTTTAGGACTTATATAGTAAAGACAACGCCTTGCTCGCTTTTGAGTTTTGAAAAGACCATAATTATACCAATAGATTACCTTACGCCCAATACCAATACCAATACCAACACAAAGCTGCACACGTCGTCCTCGAGGGTAAATCCAATCTCAGAGCAGTGAAGAACTCCATCTAGAACAGTGAATCGTCCTTCCCCTAGTCCCGTGCACCAACAAATCAGACGGCTTGTGGACTCCTCAACTTACTCAATTTACCCGCTACACCTCCTCTGGCCGAGCTCGGCCTACTCGAATTCACACTGGGGCGCGAGAAGTTGGCGAACTGGAACGTAGGAGTATTCAACTGCTTCCCGGTATTCTGTGCATCCTGTCGTTGTTTCCTCTGCATCTTCTCCCACTCTTTCTTCCCTTCCCAACCACTTTCTTTTTCCATCCTCTGTTTCTCTTTCAACCCAAACACGCCTCTAAGTTTGGAAACACTTGATCTCCTCTTCGCCGTATTCCTTCCTGAGTCGGGAGTGGGCGATGCGGCGGAAGATGCAACCTCAGAAATAGGATGGTTATTCAGCCCACCACTAATAGAATGGCTCAACGCACTCCCCTTCCCGTTATCTGGCGTAGCCGTAGCCGCACGGGACTCGGCCGCTTTCGTACTCGGGAAAACCTCAATATACTCCGGCTCATAAGGCACATAATCCTCATCCGTCTCTCTCACTTCATCATCCACAACCACGACATACCAGCCCATTTGCGCGTTCGGCTGCAGCTTATCCCGAAGCTGGCATATCCAGTCCAACCATCTTTCCTCCCGGCGGAGTTTAGACATGGATGGACGACGCGAGGGTGTCGACGTGCCACTACCGGTTGGTGTCCTCATGCTAACGGGAGGTCCCTTTCGTTTCCTTTCTTCAACCACCTCCTCCGCATTCTCTGCCGGTTTCTGCGCCACTGCGTGAGCGGCTTCTATCGCGTCTTTGCTTTCTTTCTCCAATCTCTCCTTCTCCCCCCTCGCCCGTTCCTCATAAACCTGGATCTCAGCACCGATGTCTGCTGAGAGCGAGATGGGCAGGATGTAGTCCCCGATATAAGCGTGTGGCTGCGAGACAATAAGGCTTCTCTCGCTGTGCTGCTCTAACACCTTTACCGTGCTCCATTTATTGAACCCACTTAGTTGGCCGCGGTCGTCTGGGCCGCCGCGTTCCAGGTTTCGGGAATTGGCTACGCTGCCTTTGGGTGTTATAGTGCTGGTGCTGCCATTGGGGTGGCTGTTAAAGTTCGAGGCTGAATCGTTGGAAGGTGGACTGTATGAGTGCCGAGTGGGTGCTTGACACGGAGGTATGAAGTCGTAGGAGGAGTAGAGGTTGTTCAGCAGGGTTTGGATGGAGACGGGGCTGACGAGCCATTCGGCGCAGCAGTCGTCGAGGTTGTTGGAGGCGATGTGGATGCGGATTAGTGGGCGGGACCAGCGGAAGCCGTGGATGAGGTAGGTTGGCATTGTGAGGATTGAGGATTGAGGGTGAATTGAGTTATCGAGTCTTAGGGTATACTTGTTAACCGGTTTCTTTGACCACGAAGTCGCTGAGGAATGCCTTTGAGTACGCCGCGCAACGCTGGCGATAAGAGTTAAATGCTTCAGGAGCTTGGACCGTGAAGCTGACGAGCGATGGTACCGTAGATCGTGATCGTTATATTAAGTAGCACTCAGGGTGGACCAAGTGGACATGGTCGTGGAGAGAAAGACGACAATGGATGGCGGGAAGCAAGGGATTCAGATATGGCAGATTATGATACGTCCTTTCTGTGGATTGAAGCATGGAAGCCATCCCCATGGTGGTAACGCTCAACAGGGCGGCTGCAGTTCAATGGTTGCTGACCCGTGATTAGTGCGTTCTATGAATGCTATTATGCTGTGTTCCCGTCCACGTGCGGCGCTTGGAGTCGCTGCTTGCGGCGCCGTTGGAGTTACAATGTTGCGCTGGAGCAAGTTTGTCCAACTGGTAAACGGTGAGAGGCACTCTATTTTAGGCGCAAGTTGGACCCCTACTCGTAGAAGCTATCGAAGCTGAGAACTGCGTTTAGACGGCGCGGAGAGTGAGATGGTTAGGATGGAACTTATCTAGCATGGACCGCCCCTGAATTGAGTGGATGCAGCCATGTGGCCGAATGTGGTTGTGGGGGAGCAGTGATGGCCTAAAATAGCAGACAGCGGCAGAGATCGATCGTCTACCGCACGGCCAACATTTAGAAAGCCGCCGTATGGCACTCCTTTTGAGCATGAGGTATGGCACTCTTTATGAACATGAGGTTGCTTTTATTAAGCTTCATGAACAACTAGGTCAGAGTACGCTGTAGTCGTCCGGTAGAGATGTAGATCATACTAGAACAAGGCATGGATACAGATCTGCCCAGGATGAAAATTGAAACGGCCATACTTACCACATCGCGAAGAAGTCACATATAATAAATGATACAAACCTCTGGCCTAAATGGTCTTTACTTTAAACCTGAGGCTAGAACAGCGATGCTGAGCAATAGTCGTTTCTCGCCGAGGAAGAGCAAAGCTGCTCTGTATGAGATAATCTTTTTATGTTCTGAAACCACTGAGCCCAACTTTAAGGTTGGCCATAATTGTATTTACCAGCCGCCATTGAGAACTTCTAGCTCAACTATGTTGTAAGCTGCAGATTTCCAATTATATTGGCAATGTAGAGCAAAGCAACGGGCATTAAACCCTTTCAACGGATCTGAGCGTTGATGTACGGCCTGTACATAGTGTGTTTAGGCCGTTTAATCTAGCAAGTTGGAGCATCATGTCGCCCACTCCATACTTACAGAGTACAACTATGTCACAAAGAGGACTTGAGACCTAACCCACCACCCATTGACCGCAGAGCGTAGCCGATTGGCGGCAACTTAAATAGTGTGAATGGTTTAAGCATTGCCAATTGAATACTGTTAATCAGTGAGAAGAGTTGAGTATGTAGCCGTGCTTTGTTCAGTATTTATGTCGCACGTTTTGTGTTTACTTAGGCGTTTCTAGCTTGTTCAGGGCAGGCTGTCGCGTCATAAGTTCGGGCAAGGCCTAGCACCCGTGGACTGGCGCTTGGCAGTGGGGTTGGGCTGATCTTTCGCGTAAAGGTCAGCCGCGTCAGTCCAGCTTCACCAGCCTCACCAGCCTCACAAGGCCGAACTGATAACTTTCCGCCTTGTGATAATCACCCATACAACCGCGATACTTTACTGCGTTGGAACGGCGCAGCCATTCAGCAGACGAACTCAGTCTTATCGTTGTACAATCATTAATTGCGCGCACATCTACAATAACCCTCATCACGTCAATACGAACTTCAAGTAACAAGCTTCAGCTGTCTTAAGACGACTTCTGTAACCTTGTCGTTTTCTGGTTTCACCCAGGTAACCCGCTTGTCAACCTTCGCGGATCCCTAACTCCACGCGACACACGATACTCAACAACTCCACGACGTTGGCTTGCTTATATAACAGCTCTATCCAAACACCTCCGAACGTGGCTGGCGTCTATTTGGTCGCCGTCACACATACTATTCACGGAAGATGGTCAAGGCGGATTTGACCAAAGACTACTATGCGGACTTGGAGCTCACCTCTACTGCCACCGAGACCGAAATCAAGAAGCAATTCAGGCAATTAGGTAAGGCAGTCTCCGCAATGAGGCCAGATCCCAGCTAACATCATAATTCACAGCTCTGAAGTACCACCCAGATCGCAACCCAGGAAGAGAAACTGAAGTCAATGCAAAGTTCCAAACCATTCAATATGCGTACGAGGTCCTGACGGATGCGGAGCAAAAAGGAAGATACGACCAGGGACGTGCTCGCGCCGGCCGTGGCGGAGGCAGCGCTTTCTCACAACAGGCCAGACCTACCAGCGGCTTCACGAAGGGAAACCCGTGGGCAAATGCAGGCTCGAACTTCCCGCCGCCTCCGTCGCGCACAAACCCAAGGACAAAGGCTCATCCACCACCGCCTCCTCCACCATCTGCGGGAGCGTCGAGATATTCCAACTTTGCTGGCTTCCAACCTGGCGGATTTCCACCACCACGGGCAAAGCAGACAGATGACGCCGAGGCAAGACGCAAAACATATGAGGCATTCTCGGGCATGAGAGGAGGCGGCACTAGAGCAGGAGCTTCCTCACAGTACGCACCACCACCATTCGCGAGAACCCAAGCCCCGCCTCCACCAAAACCTGCCCCACCGCCAATCCCCAAGAGAAACGGGTATGCGCCAAATAACGCGGGAGGTGATGAGCCACCGGCAGCAAACACATCTGCATACTCTAATCGTCGTAGAGCTCCTACTGCGAAGCAAGAGCCTCCGCCTGCGCCTCCAAAAGACCAGCCGCATGCGGATCCACTCAGACAGTTCAAGGAGCAAGCTGGCGCCCCGTTTGAGCCACGCGTGAGCACGCCATATGCTTCGAGTGGAGGAGAGAAGTTTAACCCTTTTGAATCGTCTAGCATTGGTCGCTCCAACACTACCAGAGCCGACTCGAAATCCTCTGGCTCTTTTGGAAGATCGACTAGAAACCGCCATCGTAGCGTGAGCCCGACAAGAGATTTCAAGAACGAGCAACAGTTTAATGAGAGCGACAGAACAGCATCTGACGCCAACATCTTCAACACTTCTCCAAAGCATCCTTTCCCCAGAACATATAACACGAACCACAACCCTGGTGGTCAAGCCAGGACGACACCAACCATAGATCTTACCTCTAGTGATGAGTCGTCGACAGAAGCTCGCAAGTATGCCAGGCCAAGAACCAGAAGAGCTCAGGACACGTCGACCCCTGCGAAACCAACACCACGTAAGTACAATCTAGGAATTATACCCGTCCCGTTATTCTAACCTTCATTAAAAGCCACTTACATGCCAAATCCTGCCGCCGATACGCCAGGTGCAGCACCGAAAACCGACCATAAGATGTATGAATTTCCAAAGCCTGCCACGCGTCTTCAGTACCTCCGTACTTCTCGCGGAAATACCATGGGCCCCTCTTCCGTTAACCCATACCGCGGCATTCCATCCTTTGACCAGGCCGATGGGCTCAGTACCCCAAGCGGGGCGAGCAGCCTGAGATGGAAGCCAATGTTTGCGGATCGTCAGTACTTACAAACCGAGATGTCCTCTCCCGCCCAATACGCTGCCATGAATGCGTTTGAGGCCTTGCAATACAAAACACTTGACAAGCTTGTCAACAAGTATTCCTCTCCTGAATCTGGGTTGGAGTCTCGCCAGAGACAGGCCTCTTCTAAAGGTACCGGAATGCCAAGTATTAAGGTGGTTCCAGAGTCGCCTGAAATGGAGCCTTCCCCGAGGCCCGATCAACGGGGCGAGGTCATTTTTGTCAAGCCAACTTATGTTATCCGGAAGTCCTATAACGCTGGCAGTGCCAAATTGTCGGGACCTAGAATGGAAGAGTGGGTCAAAGTGAATGGCGTTCTCCAGCATAAGATCACTATTTGTACTAAGCCCACCTGGAATACCTGGGACCAATTCTTCAAGTTCATGGAGAGAACTTCCACTGACATTCCATTTCCCAGCTTCAGCTTTTCAGTTGACGGCCAGCAATATACCGCACACTCGACACCAAAGCCTTTCACAGGCGCAAGTGCAGAAACTATCAACACTACATTCACCCCAGAGCACTGGGAGGGTAAGTTCGAAGCAGGAGCAGGTTACTTTGATGGCACACCAATACGTGGCAACTCTGCCAGCAGCAACAGGACCCAACCTCGTCCACATGCCAATACGAACGCTAGATTCTCATCAATTAATCCAGAAGCAACTCGCCAGTCCAAGAGTGCTGATGAAGCTGCTCCATCTCCAGGCGCGGCGAAGTTCTCTGCTGAGGAGTGGGCACAGACATTCAAGGAGCCAAATTTCTTTGCAGCACCAACCCCAGGTGGCCAGAAGGGCTATCCACGTTCCGGTACAACAAGACGGGCTAAACACGGTTCGGCATCTGCCAAGGCTACAAGCGGAAGATCATCAAAGACAGCCTCCGCTGATGATGACGACTCGGACCGCCCATTGTACATGGGTTCGAGGCCTGTGTCTAAGGAAGGACCGAATGGGTCTGCACAGCCTGCCTTTGCGAACAGCCCTAACGCCATGGATGTCGACGACACTCCAGCTGAGAGACCAGCGAGAAATGTTCATGCTGCTCCATCCCGTGCAGAATGGCGTTCCGGCGAGCCAGAATTTACGAGCGCTGAGACGAGTCCGTCAAAGCCACCTCAGCGGCCACATCAGCACATCGAGGTCACCGAGCCTGATTTGGCAGCCAACTTCAACGACCTGAAGAACACGGCACCATTTACCAACCCAGCTGCCGGATTGAACTCCTTCGCTGATCTCAGGACTGATTTGCCATTCCAATCGAAAGCATCATCTAATGTTCCATTCCCAAAGCGCTTCAACTCCAAAGATCTTGTCCTCCCACAACCACCGAAGGGTCCATCACCACCATCTGTTCCACATAACGCCACTCGTCCAGCTGCCGATGACTGGAACGAGTACCTCCGCAAGATGCTTATCTACATCAAGGAGTGGTCAGACTTTAACGGGCAGATGGTAGGACACTTTGCAGCTAGAAAGGCACAGGTTGATGGCTTTAAGCAGAATTGGCTTTTGGCTATGGGTGATGGTGAGCTGGAGGTGTATATGGATGGGTTGAAAGAGGATGAGAAGGTTAGAGCGTGGTGGGATATCGCAATTGGCAAGCATACGAAGGCTATGGAGGACTTTGTGTGGGCGAAGAAGGTGTTTAGGGATGGGTTGCCGGAGGCGGGGAGGAGAAGTGAGGACGGTGGTGTGAGGATCCCACAAAAATCGGAACGTTTGTTTGCGGAGATCGATGCGTAAGGTGATATGCTGATATCTGCATAGCATCTGCACTGACTGTTCTTCCGAAAGTCTTTTTGAGGAAGACCGATTTGCATACCAGAGTTTGGGTGTAGGGCGTTGAATAAGGGAACCATTGGATGAAGATAACTTTTGCTTTGCTTTCACTTGTACTGGAGCTGAGAGCTCGAGTTGGCAGTCAGGTATGATTGTATGATTGTATCAGAGGATACATAGAGAGAAAGATTTGAGCTATAGCTCATGAGCTCACACTAGTTGAGAGGAAGGAGACTTGTATCATGACAGACACGTAGGAGAGCATATGATGAAGATGATACTTCAGCAGTCCACCAGGAGCCTGTGCTCAAACCACATTAACTTACATCAATGGATATTTTGGCCTGAATTTACAACCACACCCTAGTGCGCAATTCATCTTTCATTGCTTAGAAATACTGTAATGCTTCTGTCGTAATTAATTTTTGTGGTGGTTCCACACAAACTTAGTCGTGACAGTTTTCATGCCTGAGCTTTGAGTTCGCCACAGAAGGCGGATATGGAGCAGCACGAACCTTGCAGGTCCACCTGCGTTAGCTTCCCCGCACTGGGCTCGCAACCCCTGACTCCGTAGATTGAGATGAGACGCGACCTTAGCCTGTCGGGGATGGTATGGGAGCTCTTTCGCCTCATGTGAGTACTCCGTGCTGCACACTCATTCTGGCGAACGAGATATTTCAGTCTTTTATAATTTACCTATGTCAACGGATTGCACAAGCGGACGGAAACGGACACTCTTTTATCTTGCTTGATAGTAATCACCGTGGTGGACAATTTCAGCGATTACATTCATTACAGGACTAAACATTCGATAGTGCTTCCATCAGCACATTTGTAGCATTTCCGACATTTTCGAGAACGCTCATAGGGGGAGACGAACATTCCATCCTATCGATTGAACGACAGCCAGGCCGAGCTCGGATTGGTGCCCTTCCAGCTCCACTAGTCGCTACCGGACATTATTTCCAACCAGGCGCCCCGTCCCATTTCCGACAATGGTCAGCCAGACTTTTGCACCTAGGGAAGCTTCAGGAGCTGTTGTGCCGACAGTGACAGATCCCCTACCACACGACTCGTTCATGACGGTGCGATTATCTGAGCCAACCATTGCGCTCGTCTGCCCCGCCGAGGATATTGGAGCCGCAATTCCACACACTCGGATTGAACAGATGAACAAAAGTGCTAGACATATAAGTGCCGGTACAATCGCCAGGGCAGAGGATCATAATCCTGATAAACACTCTATTTATGAAGAACAATCTGGTATAGCCTTGACTACTACTAGTGCCATGCATACCACTTCCAACATCATGGATACACACTACGAGAGACAGCGGAGTGACAGTGACAGCAGTGGCAGCTCTGTCAATTGGGAGGTGTTGGAGAGGGTGGAAGATCAGGAGCCGAGGAACCAGGACACTAAGGACGTAAGTCAGACTTTTTGACATCTCCGTCATTCCTAACATGGACACATGCTAACGTCGTCCCGGCAACAGTCAACTGCGCTGCTGCTAGCTAGACTAGAGCAGGAAAACAATTTTATCGTTTCGAATCCGAAGTCTGGGCTTAAAAGAGGGAAGAATGAGGCACAAAGAAGAGGAAGACCGCCTTCGATGCAACAACTCAAGCAGATGGTCGATGGACCGGCGCCGCCATCACTCAGATACTCGCTTATTCAGACACCTCCGATGACAGATCTCGAGTTTTACGCTGCATTGGTACAGGACTACAAGAGGACAGCCCAGAGACTCCCGATTCTGCTGTCAAAGAAGATCAGAACTGGTATTCCACCGCCGCTGAGAGGTGTGGTGTGGCAGAGTATGTCTGGAGCCCGGGATATGTTATTGGAAGAAGAGTACGACCGCCTGTGCGGAGAATCGAGTCCGTATGAGGGCATAATCGGGAAAGATCTAGGACGCTCGTTCCCGGGCGTGGAGATGTTCAGAGACCCAGACGGAGACGGACAGCGCATGCTCGGGAAGGTTTTGAAGGCGTTCAGTCTTTACGACAACAAGATCGGCTACTGTCAGGGCCTCGGATTTCTAGTTGGTCCTTTACTCATGCACATGGCCGACAGACAAGCCTTTTGCGTTCTTGTCAGACTGATAGACGCCTATGACCTCAGAGCATGCTTCATGCCAGATCTCGCAGGTCTGCATGTCCGCATTTACCAATTCAAGGAGCTGCTCAAGCGCCATCTTACAAAGTTATCGAAGCACCTCGACCACCTCCAGATCGAAGCATCATACGTCTCGCAATGGTTCCTTTCCTTCTTTGCTGTCACCTGTCCGCTACCAATGCTCTTCCGCATCTACGACGTTATCTTCGCTGAAGGTGCCTCTGAGACGATCATGCGTGTCGCCCTCTCAGTTATGCGCAAGAACGAGGAGAAGATACTCGCCTGCACCGAGTTCGAGGATGTTATGCAGCTATTGCTCTCAAGAGGGCTTTGGGACTGCTACCACATGGACGCTGACGAATTCGTCAACGACTTCGTCAGCCTGACTGGCATCGTCACCAACGAGGTCTTGCAGAAGCTAGAGTCTCAGTGCAAAGAGTCGCGGCAGTCGAGTAAGATCGAGGGGCCACAATCTGACATTCTGTCGGCTGGTTCCAGATTTCTTGGCAGGATCTGGAATTCCGGATCAAAGAGTACGCAGCTCAACCCAGCTGCGCTGGCGCCACTTAAGAAGCCAGCGAGCTTCATGCGCCGCTCGGGCTCAAAGCAAAGTATGGCATCCACACTCAACTCCGTGGAAGGTAGTACAGACAGCATGATCAGCGTTGCGACAACCGCAGCTACAGAACCGAGTCGGAAGAGCTCGAATTCAGATAACTCAAGCGTGTGCGCGCCAGGTGCGGTGTTCCCTCACGTGGTGTCGAACCAGAAGGCGATGTCGAATACGAATAAGAATTTGCACAGCCAGATTGAGGATCTGCTTACGGCGTTGAACGAAATGCAGAGGGATCGGAGTATTCTGATGAATCAGCTGCAGAAGGTGAGGGAGGACCGTGACGAGGATCGCCATGCGGTTTGCGGACTCATTGATGTGTTGAAGCGGAAGAATAGCGAATTGAATAAAGGGGTGACGGCAGCTAGCCATGGGAGTCTAGAAACTGTCACACCTAAGTCGTCGGCCGAGATTGGGACCACCGCTGAAGTGTCTGCTGGCGTGAGGGCGCCGCTCAAAGGATCTTTGGTGGATATACCGGATGAGAATGGGATTATTCTCGAGTCGGCGACGAGGATGGATGCTAGGAAGGATTCGGCCAAGGATTTTCCAGACGCGGAACAGGAGCCTAAGAATACCTTTCCTGGGGTGGATGCTTCGAGGAAGCCATCTCTTCGCGCTTATTCAGTAGATGAGTCACCCCACGGCACACCACGCCACATCGCTCTCCAGACGCCGCGTAAATTGAGCATGGAGGACGCAGTCAACTACCTATACGACGACGAGGCCTTCTTCTCTTTGATCGAGACGGTCGAGGAGCGTTTTTCGCAAGCCAAGCGTCCCCGCTCCTCCATGATACTCTCCAAGATACAATTGAGAGATGATCTGGCGTCAGCACAGGCCCAGCTAAAGAATGAGAAGAGCAAGAGTCAGGATTTGATGCGGAAGCTGCATGATAGTGAGATTGACCTGACTCATTTGAGGGAGCAGATTAGAGAGGGACATTTCCATATTAGGAATGGGTTGCATGAGAAGAATAGGCTGGAGAGACTGATTCAGGAGTTGAGAGCTAAGCTTTCTGCTTCTGCCAGCGCACCTGATGGCGACAGCGACACAGGTGATTGGCAGCGCAGAGCATCGGTACACAATGGCGGTCTGAGGGAGCTGAAGCTTGGCCGCAATGCGTCCGGTCCGAGACCAGGTGTCTTCAACAAGCGTAGCTCGTCACTACACAACGTACTGATCAACACGAGCAAGGAGAATGATACGCTGCTGCCGAGTCCGAGGGGTGGCATGGTGGAAGTCCCTCCCGAATCACCAAGAATCAATGGCCAGCTGGTCTTGACGAACCAGATGGGATTACCGCCGGTTCCTACTTCCAGGACGGATACGGATGCGCTTATCCACGAACTTGTGCAAGCTAAGACCGCAGAAGCGGAAGCGAGGCAGGAGGCGGAGGAGGCGACGGCTAAGCTTGAGAGTTTGAAGAGATTGCTTAACTCTAGGGGTGATGGGAATGGACATGAGAGTAAAGGATCTGTTAACCTGAGTGTATGGGGACTGGGTAGGAAGGACTCGGAGACTAGTGTTAAGCCTGCGGCTACGACACCACGATCGTTGGGAAGTGCGAATTCTCATACACCGACGTCGAGTGGTGGGGGTGGGGGCTTTTGGGGCTGGGGGAAGAGGACCGCGAGTTTGGTGGGGGTGGTGGGGGAGGGCCCAAATGAGCATAAGTGAGGATATGGGACGGGTTGTATTTTAAGAGAGCGTCGAGAGGTGGATAACGGCATGATATGATGCATTTGCTTTGCGTTTGAGCGCACTTGGATGATGGTTTGAGTTTGAAGATGATACATATACCCAGCGTAGCTACTTACATTTGTTGTAGACTAAGAGATTGCTTTATTTGAGGAAGAACTGAGGAAGATGAATGGAATGCCGATCATGAGATGTGCGTTGGAGAGGTGGTGGTAGATCAACTGGTTTGATTGTACCTCTACTCGAATAGAGCTTGAATAGGCACAAAATCAATTTCGTCATGAGTATATCTTGCTCTGCTCGGTGTGATATTTGAGTGCGTAAGTGGAGTAGATTCGTGAAAACGACGTCGCTCATTGTTGATACTTCATAACTCTGTTTGTCCACATGATGTCTTTATCGATACCTATGGTACTTCTCTCTTCCTCCGCTAGCATGAATCGAATAAAAATGAGAACATTGGTACTCCTTAGACAAACTAACTCGGTTCAAACGTTCATCGGCCTCCAGCTCTTCCTCCTGATCGGCGCCATTTTTCCTGGGTTAAAATAATGCAAGACCCGGTACAGTTGGGGGAGCCAACAACCGAAACTGCCTGTGAGTATAACTCCGGGGAGAGTACTTGCCACTCCAAATCAGCAACTGACAGTATTGCCAACACAATTCCTCATGCTTCACTTCCCGCCTCTGAGTAGACCGAGTTGACGCTAGCGCGAAAACACTTCCTATATTATCTATTGGCTTTCTAATCCCTCTTGCAGCTTACATCTGCCAGTGGGGTGTTTCTGTGTAGTCTACATCATATTATCCGGTTATCCACTTCCATTCTCTCTCCTTTCATCCTTCTCCTTTTGACTGCCCTCCTCCTTCGGCCGTCGAGGGTTGTTTGGTTGCCCACTTTTTTCGCAAGTCTTTCTTCCACGTCTTGTCCGTCCGCTCCATGGCTACCTTTGCCTCCAACCGGTTGGCAACATCCCGCTCGCGATTCTCGGTGTGCTCCAAGAGCACTTCAGGCTCAGATGACTCAACCCTCTGCTCCTTGGATCCGCTCTCGGAAATATCGTCGTAGCAACGTGCTTCAAGCAGCCTCGGTTGGTCAACTTTCACAAGTGTGAAAGCAAAAGCTTTAAACATCATTTGTCGCTTGAGATTACCCTCACTCCTCAAGAGCCGAGACATGCGATCGCGGAGGAAGTTGACCGTCTCAAAATAACCATAGAGTTTATTGTGGGGCTCAGCTTCCAGCTCGATCGCATACTTGAGATGCCGTCTACATCTTGACATAGCCAAGTCATAAACGATTAGTTGCGGCAGATCGTTGGAACTGGCCGGGTTGGCTCACGATCTGTTTGCTGAAGGGACGACGGGGCTAACTTTCAGTTAGCTTTACTCTGCCACGACAACAATGACGATGACAACATGACTTGCGACGATGCGATAAATTACAACATGGAAGGCCACGATGCCCAAATGCGACCGGCGTCGATCGCGATTGACCCAGTCGACCGAAACACTTACACAACCAACGACGGGGGCGACAACGATGATTGATGCCTATCTGTTCGCGAGACGTGCATAAGAAGCGCGTCTTCTCCTATTGTCCCTCTCTCTTTCCTCACTATCAAGCTTCGTAAGTAAAACTTTGAGATCAACACCGCCTTGAGATTAAAACGACTCCAGTCAACGTGTTCCTCGACTTTCTGCTTATTCGACTGATGGACACCATGTTCCTTGAGTTGAAATTCTGGAAGAATCGCATTGCTGTGGGGGAGCCATCGATCGAAATCTCCTGTGAGTATAACACGAGGAGTGTGCTAATTGGTTCACAGAGAAGGAGTGGACTTGGCGGGAAAGTGACGACGACGAGCGAATACAGCTGCAACTGAATACAATTGGACCCGTCGGTTGAAGTCTTTACAAAACCGTTCGCAACAATGACAAAAGACAGATGAAGCACGCTTTTCCTTCCACGGTACACTTCTCCTCCTTCCGGACACCATCAAGATCCGAACGTAAAATAAAAGGATTAATACTACCATTAGAATAAATAACTTACGGAGGTCTTCATAGTAGATCAAGTAGATGAAGTTGGCCTGGGAAGTCTGTCTTTGTGAAAATGTGGGAATACTCAAAGCGGCGAAGCCGCCTGTTAACGATGGAGGTTCCTTTGCGAATTAAGGCCTGACGGAAACAAAGAATATAAGAACTAGACCTATACCGTCCGGTGCTTTATATTTCGTGATGAGATATTACACAGCAATTCTCTAATAATTGTCAAGTTTTTCCAAGTCGTGCTATAACTAATCCATGTCTCAAACATCTTAAAGCGATAAATCTTGCCAGCGTACAGTCCACGAAAGGTGTTTCACCCGGCCAACCAACTTCATATCATGTGACGACGCATCCATCCCGCGTCAACACCAAGGTACCACAAAGCGCAAGGCTGTCAAAGGTAGCTTATGCTGCCAACAACAACAACAACAACAAACCAACGACCCAATCTCAATATCGAAGTCATGGAGCCCTCGCCGTCGTCGCGGCAAACCAGCGAATCGCGGCGTAGATCATTGATAGGGAGACCCAGCACCAGCCTGAGATCAAGTATAAATGGACGCAGTAGCTTGGGACCCGGTGCGCTGAATAGGGGACCTTTGCCTGCTAGCAGGGTATGTTCGGTCTGAATCGACCAGTGCAAGCTCTGGCAGGAAGATGATTCATACTGATGTTAATAACAGTTGTCGATAATGCGCGCATCCACCACACAACCTACCTTCGACCTACTTACTGGAGCAGAGATACCTAAAGGCGGCAATCTCCCACCTTCGCGCGGCCCCCCGAGCCGTGCAATGACACCGACAAACGATGATGAGATGAGAGCACTGGGTGCAAGTACGAGCAGCATTCCTGTGAGCACTGCGGCGGCATCAGCGAGTGAGATCAATGAGCTGAAGGCGGAGGTTAAGGCGCTTAAATATAAGATTTCGAGTACGGCACAGGAAGAGGAGCTTGCGGCGTTGGGGAGAGATGCTGAGCTGAGAGATATCAGAAGGAAGGCGGAGGATGATTTTAAGGCCCGACAGGGGGCTGAAGGCGAGAAGAAGAAGATTGAAAGACAGTTGGTGGAGGTTAAAAGGGAACTGGAACAAATGAGAGAAGGCGGTGGCGAGGAGAGACAGAAGCTGGAAAGAAATCTTAGGCAAGCAGAGGAAGCGAGGAGGTTGGCGGAAGAAGAAGTTGAGGATGTGAGAGCTGAGGCGGAAGAGCGCGTTCGAATTTTTGAAAGACAGATGAATGAGGAGAAGAGCAGGAATGCCGCATTGCAACAAACAGTACAGGAGCTGCAAACCGAAGCGGACGAGAGAGAGCAAGCACTTCGAAACTCACAATCGAGAGTGCAAGAGAAGGAGAGAGAGATAGGCACGCTGGAGACTGAAGTTCTGAGGTTGAAGGCTGCTACTGGCGACGTCGACACTCTCGATATTATTAAACGGGAGCTGGCGGACCAGGTTGATCACATCAGGACTCTTGAAACAGCGAAGCGCGAACAAGCTCGTGAACTCGAACACTTAAGGATGCTTCACAAGAGCGTAGAGATCGTCGAAGAGGAGAAGAGACAGCTACAACGAAAAGTGGATACTATGGAAGACCTGCAGCAGGAGCTTGGAGAGGCAAGACTTCAAAGGCAGAGGCTCGAGGATGAGCGCTTGGCCTGGACCGCATATTTGCAGACACAGTCTGGAGACGAGAATGGAGCTGTGGAGTTCGACTCGCCTGAGGATATTGCAAATGCGCTGATCAAGGAGCGCTATGAAGCTGCGACGTTGCTCGAGAAAGTTGGCCGCCTAGAGCCTGCTGTTTCTGAATGCGAAGAGACCATCAAGAACCTCGAGAACGAGAAGGAGGCTCTCGCAACAGAGCTTGAGAAGGCAAAGCAGGAAGCTGTAAACACTGAAGCCAAGGATGCACTTGCTAGAGCCGAGCGTGAGCGTGCGCTTGCTGTCAAGGAGGTGGAGTATCTTCGCGAACAAGTGAAGGCCATGGACAAGGAGGAGGTCACCATGGAGCTCCCATCATTTGATGAGGCCAAGGCACAGCGCATCTCTCAGCTCGAAGAGATGGTTACCTCGTACTCGACAGAAGTCCAGAAACTCCAAGGTGAACTCGCCACCAAAGCCAAGGTCGAAGGAGCACCGGTGACGCGGAAGCGCGCCAGAGAAGAAGAAGAGCCCTCTGAGCGCGTCGGCGAACTCACCCGCAAAAATAGAAAACTGCAAGACGAACTCACCTCTGCTCAAAACTCGGCGAAATTGCTCAACAAAGAGCTCAAGGCTGCACAGAAGCAGCTCAAGGCCGCGCAGGAACACAAACAGGTCCGCATTCTGCAGCTCCGTGATAATCCGACTAGCAATGTCGAGGCTATCAAGCAGTCCACTTTGGAGGCACTGAAGGAAGAGAATGAGGCACTCCTGACACAGTTGCGGGATGGTCCGCTACCAGGCCGCGGGGAGAGGTCAAAGGTCGTACCTATTAGCACACTCGATGCCAAGGAGCGCGATCTGCAAGAGATGCAGCGCCTCGTCGTATCCACACGCAAATCCATGGAGCGTCTTAAGCAAGTATGGGGCGCCAAGACTGCCGAATTCCGCGAAGGCATCTCGTCGCTTCTGGGATGGAAAGTGGAGTTCATGCCAAATGGCAAGATGAAGGTTACGAGTTTGTTCTATGAGAGCACCGACGATGAGGAGAGGAGTATTGTCTTCGATGGTGAGAAGGGAACCATGAAGGTTAGTGGTGGCCCGAAATCCAAGTTTGCTGAGAAGATCGCTGCGCATATTGGGTTCTGGGTTAGGGAGAGGGGCGAGATTCCTTGCTTGCTTGCTGCTCTCACGTTGGAGTTTTATGAGGAGGGGCAGCAGGGTAAGGAGACCTCGTAGTTGAAGAGATTGGGCTGGCGTCGAGATCTATATTATGATACCTAGTGTTTATTGAAAGATGGAGTTTTAAAAGGCAGTTTCGGCTAGCTACTGGATCAGGTTGAATAATGATGGGCAATATGAAGGATACCTCCTGGCAGTAATTGTGGTTAGTGCTCGCCAACAAACTGGTAGAATGCAGACTTACACAAGATTTTAAAACTGTTAGCAACGTTACCCGACAAGCATGTTAGGATATTGTCGTGTTGCCGTCGTGTCGTCGCCGAACCGATTAGTATCCTGGGTCGGAATCCTCGCAGTCCTCGTAGTCGAAACCTCCAATCTAACCATGCGTTTTTTCCTCCATCGTTTCGTGAGGCCATTAACCAGCAGCTCGAGATAAAGCGTAACTATCCTCTTATCGTCCCTCCCTTTTCTCTCCCTCTCAGCCACTTCCACAGTCCCTTCATGCTTTCTTCATGAAGCTTTGGGCCACTGTCGTTTCTGCTGACTAATTACAGGTGACTGGGGCCGCAGAAAGGCCAGCAACGACACCAATGAGCGCCAACCTGTTGCCGTCGAGGGCTTCTAGGCTTGGCCTGAGGGGAAGCCTAAGGTAATCTGATCATGATCAGGAGTGAAAGAGGGCGGGACCGGTTGGTCGGAGAAGAGAGGAATCATTGGAAAGCGGAATCAATCTTCTCGTACGTTCGGAGTTTGATGCTGAGTGGAAAGAGAAGGAGGATGGAACGGGCCGAGCCGTAGTCCTCTTCTTCGTGGTCGGTGGCGACTTCGATAATCGTTTCCATAATCGGATTCTGGTTTGATCATGTCAACCTTCCAATCTTCAGTAAGTTTATGTTCGGGAACGGCCGGTTGGTCGAACACGATCCCACCGCAAGTAGTAATTGAATGGTTTTTCTCATCCTCTTCTGGCCACAACCAGTCAACCTCGAAGTGGGATCCCTCAGATCTGGCCCAGAAGAGGTCCTCGGTGTTAACCGGTTGGCGTTCATCAGTGTTCTTGGCTGCGAATTCCGCCGCCTCGATCTTCCCAAGCTGGTCAGCAGTAATGATAGTGATTGATGACCAGAGAAGAAAGACGGACGAAGTGGAATCAATTTCTCCTATACCGCTGGCTATGAGGCGGTGCCGAAGTCGTTGCTGCGGCCGTCATAATTTTGCGTTGGCGTTGGCGCGACACTGTCAACAGCGTTGTTATCAATGCTAGCGCCGTTGCTGATCACTTGATAACTTCGAACCACCACGACCATTACTAACCGGTTTAAGGCGATTGGAAAATCTCACACTAAATTAAGGCTCTGCTTGGTTTCATAAATCTGCATTGCTAAACACTAATAACACCGCCTACCAATCCCTAAGGACGCAAACGACTCCTTTTCTCCCTCGCTAAACTCATCTCATGCGGGTACACGAGACTTCATCGTCCTGTCTAACCAGATTTATCAGCACCGAAATGCATGATACCAAACTGATCTCATTTCTCATTCTCCCCGTCGACTGCAGACTCTGCACCGTCACCCTGACTGCAAGGAAGCCGACCACTATTGTACGCTCTCGAAGCGTTGAGTTCTTCTTCACTTCTTGAAACTGACACTTCCTTCCTTGCTCCACGCTTTTCAACATAGCAACTCGGCTCTCAGTGTCCTTCGGAATCTTTCCAGATGAATCTAGGATGTCTTCTTGGCTGGAGCTGGTCCACGAGCACCTCCAAGGTACTTAGAGACATCAGTAATATCATGGAACTGACGACCAGCACTCTTAACACCATCCCAGACCTGTCTAGCGACCGGTGGAAGACCCTGACCACCAACCAGAGCATCACCACGGGCACCGAGAGCCTTGAACTGTCCACGGACGAAAGTAGACTGGGTATAGCGGGCACGGAGGAAAGCAGTGTAGAAAGCCAAAAGGATCCACGAGCCCTTGGTGAAGATAGTAGCGGAGAGGAGGAGGCGGCCCCAGAGGAGGATCTCCAGGATAGCAACGAGTCCCATGGAGAGATCGTAGTACTCCTTGACGAACTTGCCGATGGACTGCGCGAGTGGGGACTCCGTGTAGGCTGGCTTGGCGGCTGGGGAGGTGCCGGCTGGCTGGGCGGAGGCGGTTGGTGGTGTGATCGTTGGGAGAACGTTCTGGCGCGTGTAGGTTGCGACGTGGAAGATGGAGTAGACGCCGAATGGGAGCATGGCCAATGGGTACTGTGGCGCGAAGAGCCAGACGAGGGCCATGGCTGAGAAGGGTATTAGTGCAGATTCTCGCCTCGAACGCGCAGAAACGGTGAATATCTCGGAGCCCGCAAGAAAGGGAAATGCTTACCAAGGTACTGAACGTTCTCATCAGATGCAAGGGCAAGAGCGCCAGTTTGGGGCTTTGCGGTGGCGCGGCTGCGAGCGCGGAATGCCTTGTAGACAACGATACCGTAGGTAACGGCGGCGGAGATGAAGGCGGTGCGGTAGGTGAACTGGGCCATCTTGGAGTAGTAGTTGAAGGAGATGTATGAGAATGCATAGCGGGTGATACACAAGAGCAGAGTCAAGTGTCTAGAAATCTGGTTAGCTATGCCTCTTCATCTTAAAAGCAAGTTGTCGTTTTGCGGCGTAGGTCCTGAGCCGGAGCTCAGATTGCAAAAATGCCAGCCAGGGTGAAGCTTGGGAAGAGGACAACTAGGCGCAATAGCGGAATTAAACCTACCCGACAAACCACGCAACTAGAGATACTGTCAGCTTCATTCATGCGAGAAGATTGAGATCTAAAACCTACACTGAAGAGTTTGCGCAAGGGCCATAACGCGCTGAGTCAAAGGCAGGCTCGGATTCGGTGGGTGTGCCATTGCGATAGATTTCTAGAGCTATGTGAGTTGCTATCCAGGTTGTGACCGATAATAGAGCTTACAGTGTAGTTGGGGGAGATGTGGTCGGTAAAATCGAATGTAGTATTTCAAGCGACGTGGTTGTGTCGAGGACAGGTGCGCTTTTCACTTGGGCGTAGTCGAGATGGCTGGTGTCAAGGTGTTAGCAGCCAGGCTCAGCTAAGAGAGCTGCCTCGCCTATGACGATGCAACCTTTTAATGCACGGAGAGCGCGGAGAACTTACAACCGAAGTGATTGCTGTTGATTGACTGACGTTATGGTATAGTCACAAACTGAATGGTAATGATTCAGAAAGAAGTATCTATGGATTGATTGAGTTTTTATGAAGAAGAGTAGAAGGACAAGTTGAATGGTTGGTGCGCTGGTAGTGAGTTCTAGCTACGTACGAGTACGTTTTCCTTGGACACCGGTTTCGTCATCGCTCATCAGCCACACTGAACCACTTGGTTCCGCACCCAGCCTGCCGAAACCAGGCCAGATCGATCACCTTCTGCAGACAGCAGGAAGAGCAACATCACACATTTTTACCTACCACCGAACTCCGCACAGAGGGAAACTCTTGAGATTGATTTATTCAATTTGTGCGTATTTAAGGTGTGATCTGATATCCTGATAAATGCGAGCTAAGTGCAATACGCTCAGACGAAGCAATTAAATGAAAAAGGGAGGCCTCGGCGGGTATGTATCCACCAATGCAGCAACGAAAGTAAGAGTAGCAACAAATGCCCTCCAGAACTCTTCACTACGCGTGTTGGGCATTACCCAGAAGCGCCGCCGCCAATGGCCAAATTAGCCTTGTAGCAATCAACAATTGTTATCACAAGCCAACAGCTTCGATACTTTCACTACCACCCTTGGTAAAAAAACTCCGACACCACACCAGCAGCGTAAAATACACCAGCACCAGCAAGACCGGCAGTGAAGACACGCTTGAAAACACCCCTCTTCCGCTGCCTGCGCTCTTTCTTCTGCCATCTGGATTCTCTACCACTGAAGACATCCTCTTCTCTCCGCGTGGTGATGTCAGACTCGAAGCGCTTTGTGCCACCTGTGACGGTGTTCACAGCGGTACCCGGCAATTCCTGAGCAGTATGAGCAGCAGTTACGGACGGCGCAGTGTCGAATCCAGCCAGCTGCGAACCAATATTCTTGCGCAGCTCCTTACACTGCTTGAGCAACCGAAGGGCTTCGTGTTCGGTCTCCTCAACATCCTTGGCGCCAGGTAAGTTGTTATCGCCTTGGGTGGTTATGTCAATGCCCTTGAGCTCCTGCATCCGCTTGCGAACAAGCCTTGAGTGGTTGTCCTTGGTAACGGCTTCAATATCCTCAACGAACTGGACAGAAGATTTGGCAAATTCGACTTCTAACTTCTTTCTCCGTGCATCCTTCTCCGCTGCCGTTTCTCTCCGGCCTTTTCCAATTTTGGGTGTCGACGAGTTGGCTTTCCTGATTACTAGTGGTTCCTTGTTAGAGATATCCAGTAGGGTGAAGATTTGCTTGGCCCTTACGTTCTTGGTGGTGCTGACAGGCGCGACCGTTGCAGATTGATCAGGCCCTGGGCTGTATGGCTCGTCGAAGAAGAAGTTGTCATTCTGGATCTTTGGCTCCCACTTCTGATCAAACTCGGCGAGTGCCTCGTTCACTTGGTCAGGCTGTTCTGGTGCCTTTCCGTCTGGTTCGTTGTAGCCAAATGGCTTGTATGCGTTGGCATCGTTTTGGTCGAACTCGGCTAAGGCATCTTCCAAAGAAGATGGCTCTGGTGCTGGCTTTCCGTCTGGCTCATTGTAGCCAAAAGATTGGTACGCGTTTGCATCCTTCTTTTCGTACTCGGCCAAAAAACCCTCAATCTCGGAAGGCTTCTCCTGCGGTAGTCCATCAGGCTCGTTCCAGGCAACCGATTTGTATCCATTAGCGTGGACCTTCTGTTCGTATTCTTTCAAGCAGTCATCCTGCGACTTGGCTTGCACTGGCGGCTTTCCATCTGGCTCGTTGTATCCAAAACCGTTGTAAATGTCTGGACCGGCCTTCAGGTCGTACTCTTTTAGTGCTTGCCTGATTGGACATGGTGCTGGTTCAGGACTTCCATCTGGCTCGTTGTGCCTGACTGCCTTGTAGTAGGCACTGAGCTCTTCCTCCAAGGTGCGTCCATCGAGATAGAGCTCGCTGTCAGTGACATATGGCTCAGTGGGGAGTGGTGCTGGTGGTGGTGGGCCTGTAACGCCCGAGGGTGGCTGAAACTCGGAGAATTGTGGCTTATACCCGGCAAACTTCTTTACTGGAATTTGGTATGACGAACTGTCTCTTTGAGAATTCACGCCGTACTTGCTGATACTTCTACTCGCTGCACGAGCTGCACGATAGCCGTTACTGCTTTTGGGGTGTGCGGTGTAAGATGTATAGCTGGTGGCACGGGCAAGGTACACTGCCGCAAGATTGCTGTCGTTCACAAGATTCTTGAGACCGACTTGGGACTGCCTCTGTTTCAATGCGCTCGACGCGAAAGAAGTGGTCTTGGTAGAGTTGAAATTTGGCCTATGGCGATCAAGAATGTGTACATCCTTGCTCTTTTTGGGGGAAGAGCAGTCGCTGTGAGAAGCACAAGTTCGATGATAGTACTGTGGATGTGCGACGATTCGATAACCACGAGTCTGCAGTGGATCCCGAAAAGTTTTGGTTGTGGCCGAGATGGACGAATGGAGGCGTGGTAGGACGGCGGCCTTATTGGTAGTGCTTAAGTGAGAAAGCATAATGGGCCCTCTTTTCAATTTTGGCTATCTTGTTAATCGGTTAGAATTTATGGAAAAAGGAGAAATATAAGAATTGTGAACTTCACCATGTGCCGCGAGTTTAATATGAAGATCGTAGAGATCACTTACATAGTGTGGTTAAAGGTGCTTATACTCTTTGTATGTGATAGATAGCGAATATGCATATGACTAAACGAAGATGTATCTGGTAAGACCACAAGTTTCGTATAATTGGTAGATCTTGGATCCGGCAATGTTGTAGCACAAAGAAGAGTTCAAAGTATAAGTATCAGGAGAATAGCAATGAAACGAGGGGAGTCTCGGAGTACATGTACCTCAGGGCCATATCGGCTATCGTCAACCCTCAATCGAAAGCGGAGTGGCGCGCTGTCTGAAGCTGCTAACGTCAGCAGTGTCGCGGGGTAACGACCCCACAAAGCGCGGAGATAAAGTCGGCTCAGCCAGTTGTGGTGGCGCCAAGCAGCCACCGAAACCACAGATTCTGATTGGGTGCAAGCACGTGCGGCCCGCCAAGAGCTTAATCCGATAGAATCGATGATGCAGGCGCTGACAAACTCGCAATAAGAGCATCACTGATGTCCGAAAGAAACACCGGAAGCATTGTCAACAACACCGACAAAGCTACTATACCGCTTTCTTACCCTCTTACTTTTTCCCGAAGCTGAAAGCACTTGGTCCGATCTTACCGCGCCTGAGAGTCGACGTCAGATGCATGCAATAAGCCTCTAAGATACCCCACTCATCTCGCGATAAACTACATCATCTCCCGCCATTACGAGTCAGCTTCAGTTCACTCAGCCCCAATATACGATTAGCGCTTAGTTACATACCTGCCATGAGCAAGAACAAGTTCAAATCACAGGCGTCCAGCAGCCGCGTCGTCCCCACGTTTGGCTCCGCAGGAGGATTTGGGTCTGGGACACGCAGCAGCCTCTCGTACCTTGGAGAACCCCCGAACCTAGCCTCCATCTCCGACCCAAATGTGGTTGTTGCGTTCAAGAACCTGTTGAAGAAGGACAGCACGACAAAGGCAAAGGGGTTGGAAGATTTGCGCTCCTATGTTCAGGAGCACCCGTATGAAAAAGATGGAGGGGTGGAGCAGCAGATTCTAGAAGCATGGGTTGGTTTCTTATGTCCCGTGTTTCTATGTAGTTTTGTAGTAATAAATATTCCAGGTCAAATTATATCCTCGCATCTCGATAGACAACTCACGTAGAGTTCGTGAGCTCTCGCATCTGTTTCAATGGGACCTTTTGAGCTCGGCGCGCAAACGCATGGAGAAATTCATGCCGAGCATTGTAGGAGTTTGGCTCGCGGGAACATATGATAGAGATCGTCCGGTCTCGAAAGCTGCTGCTGATGGTATTTCGTCTTTCCTCGATACCGATGAGAAGGTCACTTTCTTTTGGCGCAAGTGCCAGACTCAGATCCTTGAGTTTGCTCGAGAAGCAATTCAAGAGACTGCCGCAACATTGAGTGATGAGAGGAACACTAATGCAGACGACTTGCAGGAGAAGTTTGACAGAGTCATTGGAGCGAGTCTGTCTCTCATTATCAACCTCCTACAGAAGCTGTCGCCCGAAGATATTGCAAAGCATCAAGAGTCTTACGAGAGTCTGCTAGTTGGCAATTCTACATTATGGGGCTTTGTAGCATCCAAGAGCTCGTTCCTGAGAAAGAAGACGTCCGAATTACTTATGATATTTCTTGAGAAGCAACCAGATATGGTTGAAGAGGACCTTAAATCGGTTGGTAATGCTTTCATCAATGAAGGTCTCGGCAGCCGCGCAATTGGCTCGGAGTTGGCATACATGAAAGCACTCGACAAGCTCACTGCACGGTTCCCAACGGTCTGGACCATGTCCTATAAGTCGAAAACGACACCATTAGCTCGTCTCAAGAATTTCTTAATCAAGGGCTCTTTATCCAGTCCGGCCGAGTGGTGGATTATCTTGAGTGGCCTCATAACCAGACTTTCGTCTGGCTTCCTGCCAGAGACATACGAAGGGGCAACGGAATTTTTGAAGGCAGTCAATGCCGGTATTGCAAGCAGAGACGAGGCCAAAACGAGTATTGGAACTGCTTGGATTTGCTACGTCAACGTCGTCAAGCACTTCCTAGCCAAACTATCAGATTCAGGAGAGAAGACTAAGCTGCTGGTCGAGACAGTTTACCCTATCTTTGAAGCTTATGTTCGGCCAACAACCGAAGCTACAAGATGGATGACGGGCAACAGCACTGCTGCGCTAGCAAAAGCATTCCACTTGTGTGTCTCGATCGAACGCCTCATCGCGAACCCGGAGATATCCATAAAATCAGAATGGAAGCGTTTGGCGGAAACTGTTATGGTCAATATGCAGACCTCACAGCCGGAACAGTCGAAGGAATACCACAAGTCGCAGATGGACGTCATCGCTGAATCTCATCGCTGGTTTGGCCTTCAGGCTGAAATCATTAAGTATGATGGAGCGGATAAAACGCCGGAGGAGCACTACGTGGATATTTTAGCCGAGTCGAATTCGTCGATCGTCGAATGTGCCATAAATGTTCTGGCGACCCGTAATGGGAAACCGTATGGAGCCGCAGGAGTTCTGGAGAATGCCATCAAGCTTATGCCGTCTTTAATTGAGAATGACCCAGAGATGAAGGATAATATCCTGAAGTTCTCTAGAACAGAGCTGCCACGATTACTCCTTACACCATCATGCGCATATTTGGTGGCCGCTTCGAAAGCGTTTGCGACGCTACCAGGTCAACTCGCAATTTGCTTGCTAGGGTGGGACACCACTATTGGTGAGATAGCGGACGCTCCTGACAGCGTGGAGAGAGCGAAAGCATTCGAAATTGTGATGGCTTCTCGCTTCGCGGCGCAGACCGGAAGAGTAAATGAGAAGCTTCAACGAGTCATCGTCGAGGCTATGCAACGGAATATGAAAGACGGAGCAAGACAATGGCGAAGACTCTGCGAGACTGCTCTCCTCTTTCACATGTATACCGACGAAACTATCAACCAATGTATTGACGAGATTGTTGCTGCCTCTGCCGACCCTGAGCGCTGCGAGAATGCTTTGGCCTCCATCGAATTCTTAGTTGGCCATCGACCGGAAGTCCTAGAACTGGACGACGTCAATCGCATCAAAATCATGGCACGCCTGATTGCAATCGAAGAAAATGGCGAGCTTGGCTTGGCAATGAGGGCCACAGTAATCAGAAAGACCATCGGGGATATTCAGTCATTCACTCCAGCCTCTTACACAAAGAAGTCCCCTATTGTTACTATTATCCAAGATAACCTCGAAACCGCCGGGCCACTATCACTGAGCATTCCAACGCTCGTGTCACAGGCTCAGTCTCTCGTCAGCTCTCTCGGTCTGGTCAACGTTGAAGATCTCTTCCCCAACCACACGGAGTGGGCACGCCGCTTCCAAGTTATCGGCACTCCAACCTTCGACAACTCCATCGCTCTGACGAACAGCTTGAATGGTGCCGTGGTCCTGGTCGAGCCGATCGACCAGACGGCGCTCCCTGGATCCATTATTCGACGTGACCTGGATGGGTTCTCGGTTCCATTCAGAATGGCTCTTTACACATCGGAATTGTTTAGCTACAGGAAGATCGCGGAGAAAATGTCGCTGGATACCCAAGTCCGTCTGCGTGGCATCTTGGCCTACACGGTATTCTCAGCGTCCGACCAGGTTGACCTCGCCTACGAAGGATGGTTTTGGGCTTCCTTAGCCGACCCAGTGATCGAGAACCAAATTCGGGAGTTTATAGTAGACGCGAAAGAACGTCTCCATAACCTGGAGCATGACGCTAAGGACTGGCGCAACCCTGACTCCGTTGGACAATCGCTTGTTTGCAACAGGCTTTTCCAGTATTACTTGCAAAGATCACATGGACTCTCGGCTCTCGCTTTCTACTCTTCTCGCATCATGAAACAGCTTTTGACCAATTTGACAGAGTTCCATGGCTGGCAGAAGGCCGGAGGTGATGCATGGCTTGAGTCGTTGGGTGTCCTGAAGCCGGATACACCAGATATCTTCATGGCACTTGCTGTTCTCAAGGGTCTTCAATACCATCTGGCCGACAGCAAGCTTGTGCGTAATCTACTGAACAGGCTCGTAAGCGAAGTTCCAGGCATGGGTATCAGGAATCCTAGGACCCTTCCAACCCTGTTGATGCTGAACGACTGCCTAGACTGTTACGAGAAAGACGAAATTCCAGTCGCCAAACAGCGTCTAGTCTTTTTAGTCAAGCACATCACATCATGGATGGACAGCCCTAAAGACATTGTACCAGAAGTTGCAGCCCAAAAGTGCAGAGCACTGAGAATGTTGCTCCCAGAGATGTCAACGTTTTACGGTGGCCATTGGCAAACGACCATTGAGTTCGTCGTCTCATTGTGGGACTCGAAATGCTTTCTAGAAAATCCGCATGAATGGCTCCATGTCATCCAGCAGAGCTTGAAGCTCATTGTAGCTCTTAAGCGTATGGCAGAGATCAAGGACGAGGGGAATATTGTAAACGAGGACCTGAAGGAAGCGATCGACAAGTACGACCAGAGAATCTCAGATGGATTTGTCCGCCTTCTTCACCTGAAAAGACCTGAGAAGGAGACCCAACCTTGGACCATTGTGAACAACTACCTCCGCAGGATCGTGGCCAGGATTCCAGAGAACTACCTCCATGACCTAGACGAGATCTATCCTCTGATCGCCGCTCAGTCTTCAGACATTCAGACGGCCGCGTTCATCATCCTCCACAGGGCCTTGCCAGCGGCACAAGCCGAGCTCTCCGTCAACGTCCTGTTGGAGAAGAAGGACGCACAACTACCAGATGAGCTCCTCTCGCTGTTGCTCGACGCACCAAAGAGTCAGGACTACAGCGACGAAGCACTTGCGCGCTTCCCAGCAGCCGTACGAACCTATCTCCTTGCATTGCGTCTAGTCTACGACGCCTTCTCCACCGCCTCTCACAAGGTCCGCTCGGACTACACCACCAATATCAAAACTGAGAACCTTCTCAATCCGTTATTGGACTTCATCTTCGACATCCTTGGCCACTCTCACAACAGCCCTATCGATCTCCACAGAGAAGGCCTCCGCAGCGAACAGATCCGCAACTTCGACATCGAGCTCAGTGAAGCAGAGCCAGAAGAGAAGAGTATGCATTGGCTAATGGTCCATATCTACTACTCCGCTCTCCAATACACTCCTGGACTGGTGAAGAACTGGTTCGTCGATTGCAAGTCCAAGCAGACTCGTCTCGCGGTACAGGCATGGACCGAAAAGTACTTCTCTCCTCTGGTGATCGAGGATACGTTGACGGATGTGCAGACGTGGGCCGATGAGCAGGAGGAGCCTGCGGACGACGAGAAGGAGTTGATTGTGAAGGTTAGCCGAAAGAGTAGAGAGGTTTACGCCGGGTACGAGGTCGATGAGATGATGATGCAGATCGTTGTGCGCTTCCCGAGCGCGTATCCGTTGGAGGGTATCAAGGTCGAGGGCGTCAATCGCGTCGCCGTCGGCGAGAAGAAGTGGCAGAGTTGGTTGATGATCACTCAAGGTGTCATCACATTCTCGGTATGTTATCCTGGTCCCCCTGTCTTCATTATCCCCTTGTATGTTCACCACTGACGCCTCCAGAACGGCTCCATCACCGACGGCCTCATGGCTTTCCGTCGCAACGTCACTGGCGCCCTCAAGGGTCAGACTGAATGCGCCATCTGCTACTCCATCGTTAGCTCGGACAAGAAGATGCCGGATAAGAGATGCCAAACCTGTAAACACCTTTTCCACTCGTCGTGCCTCTTCAAGTGGTTTGCGTCGAGCAACCAGAGCACTTGTCCGTTGTGCCGCAACCCCTTCAATTATGGCACCGACGCCGATCGTCGCGGGCGGAGGAGAGGCGGACCGGAAGTGTAAAGCAGTCAGTAGTGCTCGTAAAGAAATCGATAGAAGATAGACCCACCGAAGAATGGAAAAAGTGCCAGCAATGCTATCCCTTAAGCATACGAGGCCACTGTCTCCTTGTCGTGGTGTTGTCATGGTGTCGTCGTCGTCGTGCAGGCAAACTAGTTAGTACCCGAAGTCGTATCCCGCCGCATCGTCGTAATCGTGGTCTTCCATGTCGTGATCAGTCGCATTGTCGCAAATCGTGTCGCTGTCGTTATCGTTGTCGTTGTTGTCGTTGTCGTTGTAAGTTTCGATAGTTGGCTCCTCCACGACAAAGCGGTTCTTGCCGAATTTAATCACAAAAAACATGGCGCCCATGACGGCGACCAGAAAATGGAGGAACATATTAAATGGACTTGTTTTTATTTAAAAGGCAGCACCAATCTTGAAGTTTTACGTACGAAGCTTGATAGTGAAGGAAGAGGGGGGTAATGGGAGGAGACGCCCCTCTATGCGCGCCTCGCTTACCAGTCGGCATGGACCACCCTCGACGCGTGGCTAGAAACGCTGGAAGAATCATACCTACGCACCAGTGAAAGGTAAACACAGCAGTAACGAATACCCTACAGAAACGTTACGTCAGTAAACTCAGCCCTGCCAGCCGCAATGCCGAACTATTTGCTACCTTCATGGCTCCTCCAGACGAGCGTGAACTCCCAGGAGGCCAATGACGGTGAAAGCCATGCTCAGGACGACGAGGAGGACTTCGACAGATATGACCCGAATGAGAACGAGGAGTGTGTCAAGGCTGAGGACCTGAGCGGAAACTTGATGGATGCCGAGGCCAATGAGGATGTCGTCGAGGAAGATGAGGGTTTCGCTGAGGCCCAAGAGGATAACGAGGCGAAGTAGATGTGTGGCCGGCTGATCTAAGTTTATGGAATCTGGTTGATCATCGTCGTGCCTTTCTGGTCCTCCCTTGCGCTTCTTGGTTGCTGGCTCGACCACCCCATCCTCGCCACCGGAAGCACCAGAACCGCTGGAGGTTACAATAGCGGTGGAGAGGATCGCCTTGCGGTTCTTCTTCAATGCGGTCCTGCGTGGAGCGGCCGGAGCCTTTGGCTTAGCAACACCACGACCCTTCTTGAACTGAGTTGACGTCGCAGCAGCGACCTTTGGTGCGGTAGCCCTTGGAGTGAGCGTCTCATTGGCACGGAAGGTTCTGGTAGCGATTGCTATATACTGTCGGCACACGTACTACAGCGATACACCCGGAGAAGTGAGTATGGAGCTGTTGAGGAATACATACTGCACCTGCTTGCCGCTACAGGTATAGCCGTTCTCTCTCCATCCCTCAGCGACAGCATCAGCCTGCGCCTGAGAGAATCCATGGATCCCGAAGTAGGTGAACATTATGTCGTGCTCGGCCTGGATGTCCCAGGAGCATTTAGAGCGTTCCCAAGTGCCACCCTGGCCCTGACCCTGTAGCCATCCTCATTCTTGACCTCGTCGTGCTCAGTCATACTGGTAGTCGTCGAGGCCTTGCCTTCGGAAGACTCGTTGCCAGAGGAGTTGACGTAGTTGTTTCCTGGCTGAGAGTAGGCGATGTCGTCGATTGTGGATGGGTGGTTGTAGACGGAAGAAGACATATTGACTCTGAAGTTATGTTAGATAAAGTGAAATGAAGTGGTTTGTTGAGTAGCTTACTAATATTTCGTTTGGTTAATGTTGTGACTGGTTGTGGTAGTTGATGGATGTCGTGGTAGAAGGCAATGTATGGTGTGGTCAACGACGTTTGAGGATAGATTGTACCGTGTCAGGGACAAGGATATAAAGGGGCAAGCCGCCTGTGCAAGATGTGCGTAGAGAGGTGGGGTAAGATAACAGCCAGTAAAAGCAACCGAATGTGAAGTGAGGTTGCTTGCGGTGCGGTGGGCTGAAGTCGAAACACACTTACTGCTGAGATTGGACAGTGTATTTGAACTAGTGATTAATAGAGTATGTGTGGGATGCTAGATCAGTCGGCGTGTTAACATTGATTGAAGATGTATGAAGTAGGTTGATGTAGTAAGATTGTGGAGGGTTGAAGTGGCTGTTGATTGAGCCTCGAGTGCGGGGTGGTGAGGTAGGTAGGTGAGGCAGGTAGTTGGCAAACCTCTGATCAGTGTGTACTCAAAATAGAGAAATTATTATGCTCCGAGGATTGGCTTGCGGCCGCAGGACGGAAATGCGGTAGCTTAGTTCTGACGAGGCGACTTCGATGAGAAGATAGTGGATGCAAAACTGGCTTTGTTTGACACAGACGGAAGTTTCGCGTTAGGTCGAGTCCGACAAGCAGAGCAAATAGATGCAGTCTTCAGCTGGAGCTTGTCACTCAAGATTAGGATATCTTAAACTTTCGGCTGCACCCTCTTCCGTTTCACTTAAGGGCGGTTACAACGAATGGGCTGGGTCCGATGCACTACCAACTGGTAACATCTTGTGAAGTAGGAGATACACAATCAGAACTAAAGTGGCTCACCGAACCGAGTATGAGAACTATGCCATTTCCGAAGCATTCTAGCAACTATTCCAATACTGAAATAGCCAATGGATGTCAAGCCGGCAAATGATACCAATTGGGTCGAAAAAAAATATCCTCTTCATTGGTATATACCTAACGCCGGACGCCACACCAGACTAACCAGTTACTCCAACTTGTCCAAGTGCTCCAGCCGTGTCAGCACAACTTGTTTACTCGTTTCTTCCACTTCGCCGGCCAGGAAGACCTCGTCTAATATGGCATACACCTTGTAGAAGTTGAAGACTAGGTCAAGCTCGCAGACGTTTCCGAAGAAGCTATCCAGAACCTCCACGAAGAAGTGTATAGCCTCCAAATATGCTAGCTCGTTGTCGTTCGCGTCGACGCAAGCGCAGAAAAATAGGCCTGCGTATCGTCTGTAGACTATCCTATGATTGCGGAATTCAACGAAGTTCGACTGGTATTTCTGGTCACGGGGAGCGATGAGACGATGGACCTAGCCCGAAACTTAGTAAAACAAAGCTACAACAATTCTGGATATGGTCCCTAAGCAGAGAGCAGAAGCCAGAACTTGAAAAGAGTATATTCACCTCGCCCTTGAGCTTTATCTTCTCTTCGTCATTGTATGGCGCATACCACTTGGCCAATCGGGTCTTGCCCCTGTGCTCCCAGTTAGCGATTGTTCTGTGCCAGAGTCGCCGCAACGCAATATATTTCATCTAAAGGAATCTCACATACTGCCTATTTTGGATCAAGATAAATGAAAGCACCATCTTGAGTGTTGTTGGAAGGCGGAGCTCTAAAGGGAGAAGGCTGTAAATATCCAGCCTGCCGGGTTATCGTCGCCAGCGCGCTACGGCGGCAGCGCTTGAACCCAACTGCGCATCTCTTGGCATCCATCCAGGCGACATCACCCCGCATTTCAACCCCACCATGACCATCACGTCGCGCCAGGCTACACCACGAGTACCACTGTCAATCACTTCATTGGCATACGTTCAGCGGAGGATCGCGCATATAGCACAACCTTCAAGACGTATTTGACACTTAAACGGTCATTATCACTACCATGGCGCCTACGACCACATTCTCAGTCTGTAGCCAACTCCCGTTGCTCTCGTATAGCTAATGACAAACCAGTCGAAGCTCAAAGTGCAGCTTAAGCTCTCCATCGCGCGCCTTCGCATGATCCAACAAAAAGATGCCGCAGTATCGAAGCAACAACGTCGCGCAATGGCGTCCCTTCTCGAACTCGGCAAGATAAACTCCGCACGAATCCGCACGGAGGGCATTATCCGCGCTGACATACTTGTTGAGCTGTACGAAATCTTGGAATTATATTGCGAGCTTCTCTTGGCTAGAGCAGGTCTCTTGGAGGGAGCTGAGCTTGATTCAGGATTGGAGGAGGCAGTCATGAGCATCATATACGCAGCACCGAAGATTGACGTCAAAGAGATTGGAAATGTTGGTGCATTGCTTGGTGGGAAGTACGGAAAAGACTTCGTGAAGGCTGCGCATGATGGAGAAGGGGTCGCAGAGAAGGTCATCAAGAAGCTGGCGATCAGACCACCGAGCGAAGCTTTGGTTACTGGATATCTAGAAGAGATCGCGATGACTTATGGCGTAGACTGGCCCAAGAAGCCACAAGGAAGCCCGCCCTCTTATCCTGACAGTGATGATGACAGAGGCCAGGAGAAGGAGAAGGTTCCAGAAACCGAGGATGAAGTGCTGCTGGAGAGCGACCAGAAGACGGCTGATGAAAGAGCGGAACTGACGAAGGCCACGCCACCAAAGGACTTTGGTCCAAGTAGTCCGCTGAGGGTTAATCCGCCGAGTCCGAGCACCGATAATGTCCATCCTAGAGTCAAGGGAACTGGCGGACTCGACTTGAAACCCAGTAAGCTGTCAGATAGAATGGCTGCTGTGGAGAAGAAGAAGAGTCCTCTCGTCAGCAAAGGCGAGGTGGGTGGTTGCATTCCAGATATCGACGAACTGGCTGCTAGGTTTGCTGCTCTCAAGAAATGAGTTTGAACGTGGGAGTTTGAGCTCTAATATGAATTCGCATGACAGCGCTGGCGTTTTGATTCGTAATGTGGCCACCGAAGTTGGCTCAATACCTTTAAACCAGTTGGTAGTAATAATAGTGGTCCATATCTTCACAAAGCAAATACAACGGAGCCGTAAAACGCCCGTTCTGCCGACTGGATACCTGCTGCAGAGATCAGCTACTTCCAGAATCTGTAGCCAGGCGTTTAAGTGCAGGCCCAAGCCAACCGCAGAGTAAAAAGCGCACGTCTGCTTCTATCGTCCATCTCCTTCCTCTTCTCGCACCATCAAACTTGGCACGTAAGAGAAGATTGATTACCCTTTCCCTACTTTCCAACACGCTTGAAGAAACCCTAAGTCAATCCGGTGGGGCTCTTACAGTTAGTTTGCGCTTGTTTCGTAGTCTTCTAGGTCCATATCGTTACTGCTGACCACTCCAGGAAATTGAGGCCGCGGAACTCGCCATCGTCGACACGGAGGAGCACCAGCTGGTTGCCACCGGAGACCTCTCCTGGGCCTGGCCTGAGGAGAAGTGCTAGTGCAGAGTGAGGAAAGCCAACCAGTTAGTCACTTGGAGTGGCCCGATACCAATTATGGCGACGTGACCGTGTTCGAGTAACCGGTCGTTCTGGAGCATGAACTTACTGACGAATGGAAAGTTGACCTGATAGAAATAGATTCAGTATATGGACCGGCGACAAAACGATCTGCGATGAAATCAACAACGATGCAACCGATTAAGATACGGAAGGTTACGACTACGACGACGATGTGACAGACTACGACTTCAACTAACCGATTAACGACAACCGGACAACACAACAACACGACCAGGACGACAAGATGACAAGGACCTCGTATACTTCAGCGTTGCAACAGGGTAGCCAACTACCCGAGTAGTGGGGAGTGGCCTACTCCGCCTACGCTACTCATCCAAGCATGAGTATGCGGAAGAAGTGCCAAGAGCCCCTAATAATTTTCTGCAGCCAATCATGGCACTTCAAATGTGAGCTACGCAGGTGACTTACAAAAGTAGCGACTTCGAAAATGGATTTACCCAGATGTGCTACAGTTTGCAACACTAGTGGCAAAATCACGGACTTTTCTCACTTAGCATTTATCAATGTATCATAATTCACGCGATAGTTAATCACGTGCGACTCCTTACACCCTAGTCTGTCTTGACTACTCGAGTAGTTTGGTGGGGAGTAGTACGCTACTCCTCGAGCCAGGGAGTGCTACTTAAGTATTACGCTTGCAACGCCCGTATGCTTGAGGGATAGCAATGTTTACTTTTTGCTTACTCTTTTGTGAGTTCTATGCTCTATCAGTTGTTGACGAACCTTGCCAACTAGTTCACACTCCTGGTCCACCTCTTCTGCGACCGCGACGGTCAGAGTCGGTGCCATAGTTGAACGGGTCATGGCACAGCGGACAATTGCTTTGGTTGCCGGACGCCAACCATTTAAGGAGACATGACGAGTGGAGGAGGTGCCTGTAGGTTTGGTATCCTCGAATTGTCACACTCTTCTCTCACAACCAGGCTTCCTGGTGAGGGAAGATTAATTCTACTTTCTAAACAGTCCACAGTGCTCTGAAACCAACAAGTTGGCACGATAGGGCCATTACAGGTCTTTTGTCCTTGCTTCATGAACCCGTTAGGTCGCTATTGTTACTGCTGATCAATTACGGGAGATCGAGACGGCGGAACTCACCGTCAACAACACCAGGAAACGCCAGTCGCTTGCTAGTGAGGACCTCACCTAAGTCTGTCCTGAGGAGGACCCCAACGTTGACTGGTCGTGACAAGAAGAGGACGAGCATGAGGTGGACGGGACCTGACCAGAAAAAAGCTAGGAATGCCAACCAGTTGATTGCTGCCTGACCGGAAGTGGCCTGACAAGAGGCGTCCAATGCCACATTATATTGGCTCTCAAAATTAGATCTTGCAAACCATGTGGTTGCCAGAGTGTCTGTCGTTAATCGCTTCTATTTTGGTATATATCTATCAAAGTTGCATCCTCGCCAAACAATTCTCATGCCACCGTTGAGCAAACAGGTATCTAAGCAAGGCCCTTGCTGGCCTCAGCCTCCCTCTTCTCCTCATCCTACTTCAGCCCTGCGTGCTCTCTGTAAACTTCAGCGATGACTTCTGGGAGAGTGGCTAGGAATCTGGTACACTCCTCCTCTGTGCCAACCGTGATTCTCAGACATCCCAGGCATCCATGTTCTTTGCCTCTGGACCTCACTACCACACCACGCTTCTCCGCCAATTTCTCATAGACGGCAAGGGAGGTAACATTGTCTGGCTCGCCCTTCTCGTTGAGTATCTCAATCAATAAAAAGTTCGAAGCGTACCCGCCGCGGAATCTGCCAACCCCTTTGATCTTCGGCAACTGTTTGATAAGGCGTTCCCTTTGCTTGACAATCTTGGCCGTGTTGTCCTCCATCACCTTAAGTCCCTCCTTCGACACTGCGTTGGAAGCCAGCACCGATGTAGGCACACTGATGTTATAAGGTGCCTTTAAGGCATTAAGCAGTGCTGCGACTTCAGGCGCACAGAACGCGGCGCCGAGTCTAATGCCAGCCAATCCGAAAGCTTTTGACAGCGTTTGTAAAACTACCAGGTTCGGCCACTCAGCCACCCATTCTGCGAGACTCGAGTTCTTCGGCGCGAAATCGATGTAGGCTTCGTCTAGCACCACGATGCCGTTGTATGTAGGATGTTCCAGAATAGCCTGTACCTGGTCCTTCGGAATCAGAGACCCTGTTGGGTTGCCGGGACTGCAGATGTAGACCAGCTTGATACTCCTATCCTCACTCATAGCCTTGCTCATAGCCTCCACATCTAAATCGAAAGTTGGCGCCTTCTTAAGAGGTACCTTGAGGAGGCCTATATCATTAACCTGCGCGCTCACAGAATACATCCCATACGTAGGCGGGCAGACCAAAATCTTATCCTTCCCAGGCTGACAAAAACATCTCAATAGCGCATCAATCGCCTCATCGGAGCCGACGCCCACAAAGAGGTTGTCTGGAGTTATCGAGTTTTGTGTGTGGGCCTTGGTGTTACGGAGGTTACACAGCAGTTGTTTTAATTCATGCTGGTGCGGGTCTGGATAGCGGTTGAGGCCGAGGAAATCAATGTTGGAGGATTTGTTGGATGTGATTGAGGAGGAAAGGGCGGGGCCGTAGGCGTTCTCGTTGGCGTCGAGAAGGACATTTGTGCCGTCGTCTTTGTAGTCACTGCGCAGAAGAATTAGCAAGTGTTGAGTGGTGAGGGTTGCGCCGACCAGGAAGCTACGCGAGGCGGAGATTGGGAGACTTACTCGCGTGCGCAGCGGTAAGGCTCCAATGCGAGGATATTTGGACGAGCGCATGTCTGCAGGTTGAAAGGTGAGGTTCTGGTAGCCATCGTGATGGTTGGCAATGGTCAATGATGGTGGGAAGGAGAGTTATGTTGAAACCGGACGGTTTACAAGCAGGTCTTATCAACAATTTTGGCGGGTCATGCGTCAGAATCGTGGCGGGGCCGGAGAGGTACAGCGCCAGGAGATCGCCCTGTCATAAGTGGGAGCTAACCATGTCAAGCAAACATCAGCGCTATAAGTGAGAGCTAAGTAAATGCTTTGCTTGATATCATTCTCTCATTATTGTTTTGGCTATCTAGGCCAACTCAATCCTACAAGAGTCATTGAGCAATGCGGCTTTAAAGACGCTGTTGACGCATGTGTTTGTACTATGTGTAACAACTTTCTTGGGAAATGTTGCTCATATGTTTACACTAGTGGTCTTACAAAGTAATTATCGGTCATGGCTGCGCCAGATATTCAGCGCCTTACCCTCTTGTAATCACGCTCATCTCTCGACGGATAGTTGTCCCTCTCTCTCGCACGAGGGGCATATGCATCCCTCTCTCTGTCTCTTTCCCTCTCGCGGATTGGATAGTTATCACGGTCCCTATCCCTAATTGGCTCTCTGTCTCTCGCCGGCCCCCTCGGCGGTTCTCTTGGTGTATCTCTTGGCGGACTACAATCACGCTGCCGCTCACGCTCACAATTCCTCTCCCTATCTCTATCTCTGGCGTCTCTGGAGTCCCTAGGCTCACGAGGTGGATAAGAGTCTCTCTCTCTTTCCCTCTCCCTTTCACGATCTTCCCTGTGCCTGTGCCCATGGCTTGGCGAATGTGTGGAATGGCGACCAGAATAAGCATCACGGTCTCTCTCCCGCTCTCGATCTCTTGCAGGTCCGCGAGGTGGATGATCGTCTCTCGCACTGCTTCGTGGTGGCTCTCTCGCAGAAGAGCGGGGTGGTGACCCTCGGACGCTGGGAGGACGACTATCACGGCTCCTATCACTTCCCGCTCGACTGGCATCCCTGACAGCATCCCTCGCCGGCTCTCTTGGCATGTCTCTTAGTGCATCCCTCCTCGGCTCCCGCGGTGCATCTTTCGGCGGCCGATCTGACGCTCCATCCGTCTGGCTGATCTCTTCTCTCGGCATTTTTGGTGGATTCTCTGGCATGACCATGATCGTCTCTTCAACCTCAATCTCAACCTCCTCCCACTCATCCTTGAAAAACTCATCAACAATCTTCTTCTCTCTTTTCGCCTCCACAGCATCAAGCACGAATCTCACAGTGCCTTGTTGTCTTCCAGGCCTCCCACTGCCGCTAGTACTCCGAGGACTTGGCGGACTTGCCATGCTCTCTCTGACAGTGGCTCCGTTCACAGACAGAGTGGGCGCACTGGTGCCAAATGCCGGGCTAACAGGAGTGGTGGGCGTCTTCGGCGTCTTGAGGCCTCTGCCAAACCCATTGGCTTTTGGCTCACGCCATTGTGTGTACCTAGGTCTCCTGTCCCTCTCTGCCTCCTGGTTGAGCACAATGCGCACATCGATAAACTGTTGTATAGTGTAGTTTGGTCCGATCTTCGTCAACTTCTGATAGTGGGTATAGAGGTCCAACAAGTCGAGCATGCCTTCCATCACCTGCGCCCGTGAGCATTTGTAAGTCTTGGTATCGAATTTGGATAGCTTCTCCAAACTCGTCTGTGGAGTTACCTGCGTGCCGGGAGATGTAGGTGTGATATCAGCGGTTGACTGTGTTGTGCGAGATGAATTGGAACTGGTTGACAGACGCTGTGCGAGCTCAAGGCATGATATCGACATAGCTGAAGATGTGAGCTTTAGAGGCGAGAATGTGCGATATAAGTCCAGCATCATGTTGTATGCAATCTTGATGGCCTCCTTATCAACCTCCATTTTGCGGCCGATCTTGAAGATGTACTTCTGCGGGTAGCGGTTTCGATAGTCGAAGCCGCTGCTCTCGAGCATAAGACGTTCCAGTCCGATCACTGTCTTGCTACCGGCCTCGAAGTAAGAATCGTCTGGCGTCAGCGCCTCCGTCGGGGACACCTTCAGATTATGCGCTGCAGCCAATATCTCTCTCGACTTCTTGAGGGTGTCCTCGATTTTGCAAGCAGCAAAGAGCGCAGCAGCGGCGGCATCTTGAGGTATGTATGTTGAAGAAGAGTGCGCCAAGCGAAATTTGTGGTAATAGACGCATGCCGTATCAAACGTGCGCACTGGCAATTGCAAAGCGCGGCGCACATCGTCAATCCATTGGACTCCTTGTAACCTATAATTGTCCTCGCGCTGTGGATTTGCGCCCGTCGCGATCACTGATGACTGCACCTTTTGCTCGAAGATGAATGGTTTTGCGACTTGGATGTATGATGGATGTGGTCCTGGAGCCTCAGCAGGCGCCGCACTCGCCGTTTGTGTCATCGTCGCAGGTATCGAAGAAAGAGACTGTTGGCGACGACAAACTCTTCTGGCGATGTTGGGGGGGAGGGAGTTGTTGTGTAAGGCTGAGTTACTGGTGATGGCAAGCATTATCGCGACACATGTCAACGTGCACAGGCCAAAATGTGCAAGGTTGTTGTGCAAGGGCGGCTTTGCCTTGGCGTGATATCTTGGTCGCCCTCAAGGTGACGGTTTTGCAAGGCTCTGAGACCTTGCCATCATCAACTCTGGTTCATTGCAGACATCCGAATCCGTCGACATATCGGCTTCTATACAGCCAAGTTAGAGCTGGCCTCGTCTTTTGTAGCAATAACACATATTTTCACAACTTCATATTTACGATGTTCCCGCTTCACACCATCGCCGCTACCTCTCTTATCCTTCCAGCCATCCTCGCCGCGCCAACTTATAACACAGCACAAAAGCCAGTAAAGTCATGGAACGATGACACCCCACTGCCATTAGTAATCTGGCACGGCCTCGGCGACAACTACGCAGCAGACGGCCTAAACTCCGTCGTTGATCTTGCCGCTGAGACCGTCCCAGGTCTCTTCACATACATCGTGCGCCTCAATGAGGACCCGAAAGAAGACAGCAAAGCCACCTTCTTTGGCAACCTGACGGAGCAAGTGGACACTGTGTGCAAGGAACTTGCCGAACATCCGAAACTCTCCACGGCACCAGCAATCGATGCCATCGGGTTCTCCCAAGGCGGACAGTTCATGAGAGCTTATGTCGAGAGGTGCAACAACCCTCCAGTGCGCAACCTCTTAACCTTCGGCTCCCAGCACAACGGCATCATAGCCTACCAGACCTGCGGCCCTTTTGACTACCTCTGCAAAGCCGCAGGTCTGCTCCTCCGTTCTGGAACATGGACGGAGTACGTTCAGTCGCATCTTGTGCCAGCGCAGTACTACCGCGACCCCCTGGAGATGGAGAACTATCTTGAGCACTCGAACTTCCTCGCAGATATCAACAATGAGAGAAGGTTAAAGAATCAGACGTACAAGGAGAATCTTGAGAAGTTAGAGAACTTTGTGATGTATGTGTTTAGTGAGGATACGACTGTGATTCCTAAGGAAAGCAGCTGGTTTGGAGAGCTGAATGCCACTGAGAGTATCCCATTGAGGAATATGACCATATATGAGGAGGATTGGCTTGGGTTAAAGAAGCTGGATCTGGAAGGAAAGTTGACGTTTAAGACCCTTGAGGGCAGGCATATGGAGTTTTCGGATGAGGCCTTGATAGACACGTTTAGCACTTACCTTGGACGTGAGGGGAAGAAGTTTGACCACTCTAAGCCAGATGCGTATGAGGAGTTGTAAACTGGTTGGCAACTCAACTATACAACGTATCCATTTCCAGAATCTCAAAAGCTTAATTATGACAGGACGGTTAGTTCGACATTGGCTACGCGCCTAGGCTATCGCTTCTAACACATTGATACTGCATCTCTCTGCCGTGACTCCAAAACGCCCCTATATGGCCATCCATAGCCAAGGTATACCCATGAAAGCCACATTTTTTCATTCGCTTAAGCAGTAGACTTGCGCTTCTTAGTCTTCTTAACTGGCTTCTCCTCCTCCGTCTTTGGGACAGAAACCTCTTCAACCACGCTCTCAGCAGCAGTAACCTTCTGCTTCTTCAGCTTCTCCTTTCTTGCCGCGATCTCCTTGCCCAAGGTCTTATCCCCAGACTCTGGGAGATCAGCCTTGCCCTTCTTCGCCTTTTTATCAGTCTCCTCGCCCGAAGCCTTGCGCTTCTTGCCAACGTTGGCCTCCTCAGCCTCATTCTCAACTGGCTCAGCAAGGACATCCTTCTCGTCAACCCAAAGCTCATCTGCCAACCAGATTGGAAGAGCAGCAGTGTTTGGACCCTTGATGTGTAATGCGCGAACGCCTCTCCACTTCTGGGGAACGAACTTGTCGATCAACTCCTTGGTAACAGCCTCAACGTTGGCAGCAACCTCCTCAGCCTTCCATCCTGCAAGCGCAACACGGACAGCAGTCTGTGTCGATGGTGCGAGCGCAACCAAAGCGCTGTCCAAAGTCTTCTGAATCTCCTTTGCGAGCTTAGCTGGCTCAATAACGGCGCGCTCAGCACCTGGCCCCTTCTCGCGAGCAATGCGCTTGCCCTCCGATCTTGGTGCTGGAGCCTGCATGTTGACTGGGATTGGGCGCTTGGCGGCCGTCTTGTAGAAGGTCTTTCCGAGGAGCTTTGGGAGCTGTGTGATGATACGGTCGTCGGCAATGAAAAGGTCGTGCTCGACGAGGAGCTGACGCTGGGCCTCGTACTGGGAGTACTTGGCTTTGACCTTCTTGACACCAATAATTCTGGTGATTCTGGAGCGGAGCTCGGCTGGGAAAGCTGGGGACGCAACGAGATCCTTGTAGGTGCGCTGTGGGTCGGCGGTGATGAGGCAGATGGTCTGAGTGGCAGAGGTGTTGATTGGATATGGGAGTGTGATCTTTCCTGGCTTCAGGCGGCGGGTGTCCACAATGTGCTTCTTGGTGGTGAGTGTCAACCAAATTGGGGTCTCAGAAGACTCCTCATCGTCCTCGAGGAGATCTTTCTTGCCGTCCTTTGGTGCTTGCTTGTCGGCACTCTCGATGTGCTTGAGAAGTGCATTAGCAGCCTTCAAGGTCTATACCTTGATGTTAGCAAACCGCGAACTTTATTTTCTTATCGTGACAGGCGCATCGGTTACTGCGCCGCAGAGAACGCACCTGCTTGGAGTCCAATTGGTATGGCGATCCGGATGCGGCCTTAGTGGTCAATGGGGCGGATTTTGGAGCCATTTTGAGATATGGTTTGGGTATATGGGAGGATCAGAAAGTGCTCTGAGCCGTATATGGAGATAAGTTTTGGAAGTTTTTGGCAGGCCGAAATTTCTTGGGGAAACGTCGGCGAGACAAGCGCCGATGCTGCAGCAGGGGCGGTGAGGATGACCACCGTACAGGACCCTGGCTTCGGCGAGGCTGAAAACCACGAAGTAAACAAATCTCAGCCTTGTGCCCTCCTTGTGTGCAACACCTGTCGCAGTAAGATACACACTCCCTAGGGGTACCACTTTTTCTAGGCCTTCCTTACAGGAGGCTTGATTACGATTAGATGATATGGCTGGCGACATTGTAGCAACTCCGTTGTCTTAAGTCACTGGATGAGAATGTCGAACAGAAAGACATTCGTCAGACAACTTCAGAAGAATTAGTGGCAATCATTCCGTGCTGAGCGTCAAAGTTTGTAGGTGCTGTCGTCGGTTTCCCAAAGTCATGTTTAAGTGGTTTTCATAAAGTCTTATCACGACGCGTCCAAGCGGTTGAAGTCGCGTTAAGTGTCAGTTCGAGCCTGAAGACCAGCCAAAAATATTGGTCTTCACAACGTACCACAACACATGGCTGAAGCTCTAATTTCAAGATATTGGCCAGTGACAGCATCATGTCTTACACTGGGACTCTAATCATACTCATCTCTGTGCAGGTCATCGGCGCTCTCCTTGCCAATCGGGCGTTTAATCCTACCTAACAACTTTTTACGCGCTCAGCTCGAACTGACTTATGCCGGCCGTTTGTGCTTAATAGACTTGTCCTGTAACCACATTATAGCTCACATTTGATAAAGTATAAACCCAGGTAAAGGCCCTACGGCGGGATGCATTCTTGTTGATGACATAACGATCCACTTTTGCCCAGCTATACAATGAATTTTGCGTGTTCTCGCACCGCGTCGTGGAGGCTGGGCGAGAAAATGTGGAAGCGGAGCACCGAGCACAACGGCATAAAGACACCACAAAACCGGTTGGCGAGGTGCAAGTAATGCAACGCAACGCGTTTTGCCGAGCATATGAAAGTGTGATTTGAATCAAGTGCTGAAGAGCAAAATAGGAATATTCACTTGGATTGCTATCAAACTATTAAATAGCTGACTTTCGTGGCCTCTGAAGCTTTCAGACATGGTACCTGGAGTGAGGTCTGGAGCGACACCTTGAGGATTTAGTCCAATCCTCAGTCGACTCACAACTGAACTCTATATGATCAGTCATTTAGCGATGCCTTGCGGCTATGCGTTGCTTGTGAACTTCTGGAACACAGCCATATCCATTTATCCACGATATCATTCCCCAAAGTGGTGTTCTCGGCTGTATAAAATTGGTTGCATAGCTCTCACGTCGCTTCTTAGCGCAGAACGCGGTCAGTACCGCGTTGGACCCAGCTCCACCACCCTTTTCGTGACCGCGACTCTAATAGACTCCTCAAAACCCAGCCCTGGGCCACCAACTCTTGACTTTTCTCTCGTTTACCATTTTGACTTCTCACAACTTGTACAAGAGGAATCGCCAATTTCAACAAGGGTCCCACGCTTTATACTGCCAGCACCCAGTATCAATTGTGGATATTGGCGACTTGCCGTGTAAAGTGGTTCCAAAGTACCCGCGTCAAGACGCGCTCAAAATCGATCGATCAACCACAGCCAGCATAACTACAGCAAAGTGGAAAAATTATAGCAATCATGATGGAAGGCAGTCCTAGTAAGCTCAACATGCTTCCTCAGCTACCAGCACTGCCGCCAATGGCGACCGGAAGCCTGAAGCGTCCTGCTCCGTCTCTGCTCCCTGCCTTCGAGCCATTGTCCTCCTCGCCGGGCTTCCCACGACCATCGAAGAGGATATGCTCTCCGACCAGGTCGGCCGCGGCATACACGAAGTATCCAACACCAATGCCAACCTCCACGACTGGTATTATGTCCTCGTCACCGCCACGAGCACAGGCTAGACCTTTCGTGCAAAGGACACAGAGCATGCACTCCGAACGTGCACCATTAGCATCCGTACCAACAGTTGTACTCCCAGAGGATGGATCACTATTTAAGATGGGAAGAAGCAGCACCAGCTGCCATCACCAGTTGTCTGCGGACAAGCTCGTTTCCCGCGTCCATGTTGCCGCTCGTTATGTTGTTGCCACGGAACCAGGGCAGGCCGATAGAGTCGAGCTCAACTGCTTGGGATGGAATGGTATGAAGATTCACTGCCATGGCCGCACCTGGGACCTGAAGAAGGGCGATAGCTTCACATCTGAGACTTTGTCTGCGGATATTTTGTTGGATGTTCACAACTCGAGGGTGTTTGTGAGTTGGCCGGAGAGCCGTCGCGCCCGTTCCGAGTCAGAATCGAGCTGGGCCGGAGACGAGGAGCATAGTTCTGAGAAGGCTATGAACGGCTTGGGCATCATGCTTGAGAGCAGTCCACTGAGACAGGGACGAAGCTTTGTTAGCCCTGACAGTCCTACACCGGCTCGCCCAGCAACGGGTAACAGCCTCGCCAACCTGTTTTCTTCACCAGATAAGCCAATCGAAGATCCCGATGCAACTTTCGCAGTGTTCGAAGATGCAGACTCTGACAACGAGCCAGCACTCGTCGATGCTAGAGACACGGCGCCGTTCGTGGATGTGAGTGCAAACTTATCGAGCGAGCTGAGTGACGAAGAAGACGACGCCAATCACAACGAGGAGAACGATCCAATTGTGCACTCCTTTGGTCCGTTTGGAGCAAACATCTCGGCCCGCATGGCTTCTTTTAAGGCTGCTGGGACACCAGAGCCAGAGTCTGACCATGGTTCTCGACAGTCCTCTGCGCCATCTTCGCCATCTCCAGCAAAGTGCACTGTGGAAGCACCAGCCGAGCCAGCTACACCAAAGCCATATGTCAACCACGTCGTAAATCAGCTCGCTTTCTCCCGTCTGTCGTCGACGCCTCTCTCTGTCATCTTGACCCATCTCCCATCTGAGCTGAAGGTTGATCTTGGAAAGAAGGAGCTCCATGACGCCCTTGTCGCTACACCAGCCGTGGGCGAGATACGTCGTGAGGGCAAAGATGCTGCCGGACAACCTCTGGAAAGCGAGTTCTACTACATTCCGGATAATGATGATGACGAGGGCCGCCGCGCCACTGTTGTTGACGGGTTGAGGAAGCCATCGTTGAGAAACTGCAGAAAGTCGCACAAGGTATGTTTCGAGTCCTCTTCGTAGTGATGACAGCAACTAACCGGAAGCAGCAATACTACTGGAAGAAGCCTCGCACACCATAGATTTGTGGATGCAACGGATAACAAGGGACGGCCCAATATACAGTCAGGCTAGGAGGAGGAAGTTTGTTTACATACCAATATTGAAGGCATAGCGAAGGCGTTAGGGTTCGTATATCACTTCCGCATCGGAAAGAAGGTGTTTGATATGGGATATTAGTAGCTTGTAAACCACATGTGTAGCTTCCAATGGAGGATCGTTCTGGAAGCATTTTGTACCTCCATCTCGTCATGCGGAGATGAATTGCAGTCTTGTCCTCTGAATGATGTTCTTGCTGACGGCTAAGTATACAAAGGAATGGAAGCTCGACAATCTTCACGATAAGAGCTTCTTATCGCACCCCAGACATGCACCTTAGCGGTTTGTCAAGTGCGGAGAAACCCCTCAGTTGGTTTGCGCCATCCCGACGTCACTCCACGCAATGCCAATTGGGGGGAAAGTGCCGTCCAGACTCCGGAAGCTCACTTGATCCATCACGAGTCGAGCAAATATTATGAATATTTAGGTAACACGTCGAAGAGCCGCTCCTATATAACCTCTCGTCTTAGCCCACTTTGTTATACTCCATACAACCAAAGATAATTAACAGTCCAGCTTGAAAAACCGTAAGAAGTGAGTAACCAGTCAACGGTGGTGCTCATGGCGTAACACAATGAATGCTGACTGGTTGAGCAGTAAAAACGCTATCAACCAATATCAGGTAGTACCGATCATACTATCTGAGCATCAATCTGTCACAACGAAGTACTTTATACACCAACACTTCAACCTCTCCACAGTTTAAGGGAATCAGCTACGAACGGTGCTCGTTCTCCAGCTACACCTATAACACAACCTCTCCATCCACGAGCATGTCGGACCAATTCAATGCCACCAAGGCTTACAACCGACCATCCGCTGGAGGTCAATCGAAGCGCCAGATAATTGATCAGCCTATCGCTTCACTTCCAATCACTCCTCTCGCACCAGCCGATTCCTCGGAGGTGCCAATAAGGTTCAAGGGGAACACATACTCGTATACAAGCAAGGATCCAAATTCAGCAGAATTCCGTCCAGAAGTCTTCCGCCGTAAATCCTCAAACTACGAGATTGCGTCGAAGAAAGCAAGAGACTCTGCCATCCGCAAGAGTCTTGACAAACTAGCCACGGATTCAGAACCAAACAACGCGTTTGACCCCACGGCAGCTGTGAAGGAGTCGCAGGAGAATGCGACGAATCAGAAAGGGCCAGAGAGTGGTATGAACTGGCAGCCGAGGTTTGAAAGGAAGCAGTCATGGGTAAGTCTCACATCGACAGCGCTTTGATAGTGCAGAACTCAACCATTTTATAGGATGTGCAGGATTGGAAACATAATTTACAGATGGGTGGGATTGAGAAGGATAAGGCCGCAGAGAATGGCGGGCCAATGGGATTTACGGAGAAGGGTGGAAATAATGCTTAATGCAAGCAACTCAATGTCAACTACCGCAAACGAATTGGACCAGAAGATAGAGGGACAGGCATGGGAGCTCAAAATTGCATGGCACATGACAGTGAATGGAAGTACTCGTCGCAACGTCCGCCAGCGGGCATCCAAAACCAGAGGCACATTGTAACGCGAAGCATTGAAAGGGGAGAACCATGAAACTAACGTGGAGACTGCATGTTGTCCACGGCTCCTGTTTAGAAGTTCAAAATATGGAAACAAGTTGACAGCGAATACTCCTAGTTCCAAATAACAGAGCATTACCTATCTACCACTCAACGGCTGGTTTATTCGTAAACTGCCACTTTTGAGGAGTTTGAGTTCTAGACTGCCACCTCTTAATAATTGGGGTTGCAAGGCTGTCGCTAGTTTTCCCTGCTGTAAACGTTAACCGGTTAGCATCATCAAGAGACAATGTGATAAAAGACTTCGATAATGGTCCCCGGAGGATAAACCCTCGAGCTGATGGCGCTGGCACCAGTCACCCACAATATCTTGGTGGCTGCGGTAGACCATACATCACAGTTTAGGTTTACTCCGTCGCTGAAGCGCGCCTTGCGGCGATGTGTTTTCGGTGGAGGGACAACCACCGTCTCCTCGACAACGGTGTGTCCGTCGTGATATCCCTGTTTTCATTCTTATGGGTATGGGAAGTAGACTTGGGTTTTACTGGCTTCTTCGTTACCCGCCTTAAGACCGTTCTGCTGTCGGCGGTTCTCAACATCTTGCTGGATTCGATGGCTGCTGCGGCGTCGTCGTCATCCTCTGATTCGTCTTCTGCTACTCTCGCTTCGTCCAGTGAAACATACAATGCCACAGCCTTAATGTCGAATTCTAGGCTCTTGCTGTTTTGTTTCTTGAGTGGGGACTATAGATTCCATCATGTATCCAAGGTGACGGCTAGTTAGTCGGCGCTCTATGGCAGCCCAGAAAACAACATTCATGGCTGGCCCTTTTTGAAACTCGTAATATGCAGCCTGCAGCCATATTATACTTGCTAAGCAAACATTTATCTAGCGAGTAAATTTCTGCGGCCAGTGTTTTTGAGCCGGAGACACGAAAATAGTGCCCGTCTTGGCGATTACTTGGCAGTGAGGATCTCAGGTTCAGGGTCACCTTGAATAGGAAGGCACGCTCCAATCGTACGAGTGGCCATAAAATCTGGCAAAAAGATTCATACAGAACATCTTTGATGTGACAATGCCCTTGTTTTTGTCACCAAATTGTCATGATCCATAAGCTATAACTTAGAGCTATAGCGTTTGGCAAGATCGGTGTCGGTGGGTGATCAGTGGGTTCACCCCCCCAAACATATTTCGACCCAATGACCATGTGCTTTACATCTGTTCCTGGACCCCTGAGCATTGGGTTCCGGATAATACTTTCGCCGAAATACAGATCAACCGATAAGCAAGCTAGATCAAGCGCCGGTTGCACCTGGATGGGTATCTCTAATCCCTCTCCCTTTCGACAACCCGATGGCCAATAACAGCCCCACCGATTACAAGAAACTTTTTTGGCCAGCCAAAGAGCGTCAGAGACAGGCCAAAGAGCGAGAGAAGCAGGAGACAGAGAGACGGAAGGAGGAAACTGTAAGAGTTGTTGTAGACAGAGTGCTAATGTCACGGACACTGATCAGGTGATCACCTTGTGATCGATAGGAGGTCGCTTGGCTTGCGCCAAGACTATACGATCGTACATAAGTAGGAGCGGCTGTCCTTTGAGAAAGGACAGCGATTAGTCTATAAATACATTTGTTCCCTACCTCGAGCCTACTTCTTGCGTTTACCTGTCGTTGAGCCAGCGAGGAGTCCGCGACTCTCACA